>BNJS01002203.1_pt1 | contig 68326 bp, 73 predicted proteins | sample 8540461 | NCBI WGS metagenome assembly BNJS01 (sample SAMD00202454, study PRJDB9452) | human saliva metagenome | isolation source: human saliva | place: Japan
GAGAGAGAGAGCCTCTCTCTCTCTCTCTCTCTCTCTCTCTCTCTCTCTCTCTCTCCCTCGATCGCGCCGCCCGGCAATCTATCCATCCGCTGAGGGAGGCGGGGCCTGAAAGCCCATCGCGTAGTTGGTGACGCTGTCGATTGATTGCTGGCCGCCTTGCTCCGCATCGCCCAAAACGGGCAGGACCCGACGCCGCCGCCACGCCTGTGCCCGCGCCCGGAGATATTTGAAAACGCGATGCGTGTTATGCGCGCCGGTCATCGCCAGTCATCGCTTCTGTGCGGCAAAGAGCGCACGTGTCGCGCGCCCGCCCGGCGTGGCGCCTCTTCCTCCCAACTGACCAGATCACCAGGTAACTGTCGCCATCGGCTCAAGATGCCAGATATCTCGCAGAGATCTCATCAACGCGCACAGCCGAGACCCTCGGGGACGATCGACCCCAGGTGTCAGCCGCCGGCCACTTATTTAATCGGGAGTGGCCTGAGCCCGATGACGCGCGTGGTTCCCTGGAAGTCCTGATCTGCAGCGACGGCACGGCCCGTGTCTGACAAACAGCAATGAGCCAAGCTCCAGCCTGCGGGCCCCAGTCTTAACTGGTCCATCAGTGGTGGCTGGAGCCCTGACGGCATAAAGCCTCCTCATCGCGCGGAGATCACAGGCGTTCACGTTGACCACCGGAGCGACCCGTTGACCCGCGTCGGGGTGTCCTCCTCCTCCGGTGCTTCTTCTCAGCAGCGGCCGGCGCTCACCCACCCGCATCCTCATCAGCTCAGACACGCCTTCGCCCTGACCCGACGCCTGGCCAGCAGTGCACCCCGTCCGACCATTCACCGCGGTGGCCTGAGCCCCGACGGGCCCAGGCTCACCTCCAGGATGCGTGCACCGCGCCTGGCCCTGGGATGTTCAGCAACGAGCTGCCGCGTGGGCCCCATGGGCCGCGGTGGAGCGATGGGGCCCCTGACGGCACACCACGCTGGCTCACGCGGTCGATCGAGGCCGACGACGGACGTCGTGGTCGGACTCACGCCGCATCATCACCGGCCTCGACCCGGCCAGAGCGGGTCTGGACGCCGCCAGCGAGATCCTCAGCTCTCACGGCCGCGAACGCCGCTGGGTGACGCGGTCTCCTGGGCCTCTTAAGACGGCAGCTGCATCGTCACGACGACATCTCCGGCACCGCCCACATCTGGGACGCCGCCACCGGCGAGGCTGTTCAGCCTGCGCGGTCACAGCCAGTGGGCTCTGCTGGCCTGGAGCCCCGGACTCGCGCCGCGTGTACACAGCGCACGACGACACCGTGCAGGGTCTGGGGACGCCGCCGGCTGCGAACCCAGCTGGTCACGCCCGCTGCTCCGTCGAGACCGTCTCTGGAGCCCCGACGGTTCGAGGATCACCATTGGCGGCAAGACCGGCGGCAACCGCGTCTGGGACGCCGCCGCCACCGGCGAGCGGCGGCTGACGGTGGACAGCGAAAGCTGCCGTGGGCTGAGTGAGGTCGTCTGGAGCTGACGGCACCCGCTCTGTACCTCCTCTACACTCTCACCGCGCGTCCTCATCCTCGACGTGCTGCCACCGGCGACGGCGTCGTCGAGGCTGACCGCCGTCGTGAGACGACGTCAACGACGTCGCCTGGAGCCCGGACAGCGAGCGCATCCTCTCCGGCCTGGGCGACGACCCGCCGCGCCGCGATCTCTGGGACGTGCCGCCTGCGGCGAGCGCCTCCCTCACGCCTGGAGGGCCACCGCGACATGGATCACCTCGGCGACGCTGGTCCCAACGGTCAGCGCGTAGCTGACCGCTCCAGAGACAGGACCGCGCCGCCCGCATTCCGGGATGCCACCACCGGCGGTGCTCGATCCACACCCATGCCGGCGGCGCTGGGTGCGCGACGCCGTGGACCGAGGCGGCTGGTCGTCACCGGCAGCGCCGACGACGGCGCGCCCACGTCTGGGACGTCATCACCTCCGGCGAGCTCGCTGTGACGCTGCGTCTGACGGGAGGCGCCGTGGTCCGCTCCTACCGCGTGGGAGCCCCGACGCGCCCGCGCTGGCCGGTTTCGACGACGGTGTCGTGCGCGTGTGGGACGAGGTCTCCGGCAAGGTCGTCCCGTCCCTGGCTGGCCACCCGCTTCGGCGTCACCGACGCCCGGAGGTGGAGTCTCCCTGACGGCGCGGATCCTCACCGGATCCGAGGACGGCACCGCGCGCCTGTGGGACGCCACCACCGTGCGCATGACACGGCCTGTCCGTGCTTCCTGCCCGATGCCGCGTGGGTCGCCATCCTCGACGCCTCCCTGAGTCTGCGCTCTCGTGCCCGGCGAGTAAACCGGGACTACCCTCGCCGTCCCGAGATCCTCGCCGGCCAGCTCACCCGGTGGGCGTGGGCGGCGCCGCACATCGATCCGAGACGAGTGCATGTCGCCGCCGGGTCGGCTGCGAGAGTCCGGAGGAGGCCGCCAGAGGCGCCTCCAGGTGCCTGAAGGTGGAGAAGCCGCCGAACCCGCTGAGGGTCGCGCTGGGCCACGGGCCTGCAGGCCACTGCTCAGGTCTGCGGAGCGGCGCAGCAGCCGGCGGCTCCGGCGTCCTCTGCAACGCGTCCGTGCGCCGTCGTCCGGTCTCCGCCGCGTCGGCCGATGCGGAGGGTCTCTGAGTGCCGTCCTCGGCCGCCGCCGACGGTACGATCCAAGGACGCCCGTGGCCGAGGCTGCTGCTGAGACACTCCGCCGAGTTCCTCGCCGAGGCCGCTGCGGGAGTCCGCCCCCGGTGAGGAGGCTGACGAGCGCTTGATCGCTCACCCCGGTCCCGCTCCCTGAAACGGAGGATGCGACCGCTGCCGGGCAGGTCCGGCACTGGTGCAACCGCCGTCCATTATCGCCGGCCGAGGCCGTACCCGGCGGGCAGCCGGCTGTGAGAGCAGGTGCGGGCGCAGCGCCGAGCAGGTCGAGACCGAGGCCGGTCGCCGCGCCGACGGGTGAAGACCACTCCTCGTCCAGCCCTTCGTCGACCAGGCCTCGTGGACGGCGAGGTGACGGCGCCCGCCGCGACGACGCCGTCGATGGTCGAGACGCCGTTGCTCCTGTCGCGGCCCGGTCGCGAACGAGGCCGGTGCTGAGGTGCCGGAGGCTCAGGCCCCCACTGAGGCCGGAGCTGAGGGCCGCCACCGAGAGCGCCGTCGAGACGCCCGCCCTCCCATCGCCGCAGACAGGATCGGCTGCCGCCGCGCGCAGGGGCCCGGCACGCGGCCGCCACCGCCCAGACCCCGCCCGAGTCGGGCACGGAGGCCGTTACGGAGACTCCCTGCGGTGGCATCGGACGCAGCTGAGCCCGCACGGGTCGCCTCCTCCGGGCCGCCGGAGTCGGGCTACGAGCCGGTGGCGATTCCCCACCGTCGAGCACCGCCGGCGGTGAGCCCGTGGCCGCTCCCACCGGTGAGACCGCTGGCTCACCCCGACCAGCCCGAGTCGGGCCGAGGAGGTCCCGTCGCCCTGCGCAGCAAGCCGACGGCCCTCCCGAGAGGCCTGGGAGAACGTGGCGGTCTCCGCTCGACCCCTGCCGACGCTGTCGGCCACGTCGGTGAGCAGACCGATGGATGCCCCGAGGAGTCCGGCGAGCGGTGCAGACGGAGGTTCCCTGGTACGCCGCCTGTCGAGGGCGCGCGGTGCCGCCCGCGGCTGACGTCGGCGGCCCCTGAGGCTCAGGGCGCCTCCGACCTCGAGCCCGCCTCGCGCCGACCGCCCGACCCCCGAGGACCAGCCCGAGGGCCGTGCGGTGGAGGCCTCCGCCGAGCCCGTCGCCGACGGCCCGGTGAGACCGATGAGCCGCGGCCGGCTCCGCCGAGCCTGTCGCCGGCACCGCGGACGCACCCGGTGAGAGCTGCCCCGACCCCCTGGGGCCAGGAGCTGCGCCGTCGGATCTCACACCGAGGTCCAGGAGTTCGTCGCCGCCATCGCGCGCCGTGACGTCAACTGAGCTGGCGAGCCGCTACGGGATCGCCGGCAACGACCTGGCCGGACTCGACGAGCAGCTGGCCGGGCCTCCGCACCCGCCTCCGACCTGACCCTCTACCTGGTGGAGCAGGCCGACGACTACGCCGACGACCACCACCGCCTGAGCCTGGAGCGAGCTGGAGGCGGCGGCGTCGTCATCGCCAGCGAGCTGTGGGGCCCACGGTGCGTCCACCGGGCACGGCTCGTCGCCCACTGGAACCCCATGGGGATCCACCCTTCGACTTCCGCCACGTGAGCACGTGAGTCATCTCCTGTGAGCGCCCGCGGGCGCTCAGCAGCCCGGTGTGTCCCCTCGTACCACCAGGTGTGGGGACACACCGTTTCAGGGCAACGGCGTGCCCAGCTCAGGGGCGCTCGAGCCCGTGCGCGTTCATGGTGAGAGCGACCCGCGCGGATATGTGCTCAGGCGTGAACCGCATAAGACTTCCCGCCATCAGTTCATCCACCGAGAGGGGACGTTTGTGTCGACGGCGCAGCACCCGGCACATGCCCCGTGTCGCCGCCTGGGCAGTGCACATCTTTGACCATGTCGGGACTGGTATGGGGCCAGTCTGGCCATGCTGGCTACCATCCACCCCTCGCCGGGAGTTCGCCCGGATGTGGTTCTGGCCCTCGTCGCCCTCGTCGTCGATGGTGTGGACGGCACCCTGGCCCGGCGTGCCAGGGTCTCCGAGATCATCCCTGGTTCGATTTCGGCAGGCATCGTCGACATCGTCGTCGACTCTACCTCACCTGGACCTTCATCCCGGCGGTCTTCATGTACGTGGCCCTGTTGATGGGGCCCAGGCTGGTGGCCGGCCTGCTCATGGCCCTCATCCTGAGCTCGCCGATGTTCTGCTATGCCAACAAGCAGTGGAAGTCCACCGATTACTACCGCTTCCCGGCGGCCTGGAAACATCGTGGCTCTGCGCGTTCTACGTGCTCCAGACCCCCGGCAGCCGCCAACATCATTATCACCCGTCTTCGTGGTGCTCACCTCCGTGCCCACGCACTACGCGCACACGGCCCGCGTCAAGCGCTTCGCACTCTCAACATCGCCGCGGTGGCGGTATGGTTCCTGGCCACCTGCTGGCTCGTGGCGATCTACCCCCACCGTCCCCCTCAGCCTGGTCGCGGTGATCGTCGTTCCGGCGGGTGGTTTCCTGCTGCCGGGTTCTGCGTCTCGATCCGCGGCGCCGAGCCGAACGCAGAACCGGGTACAGCGCCCGCTGCTCCGGCCTCCTCGTGACACCCTCGGCGACTCTGATCTGCACAGCGGCCACCCAGCCATCACGGCGGCTGGCCGCTTCGTCGTACCCGCAGGGCTGTCGTCAGCCTCCCGAGGGGCGCGCAGGCCACGGGCGACGGCCACGTCCCGCAGCCAGCGCCCGCCCTCGAGCGAAGGTGCTCAGCACCAGGCCGATGACCACCAGGACGACCCATTGGGGGTAGCTGTGGCTATGGCCGTCGTCGCCCGCCAGGAAGAAGGGCACATAGGGCGCCACGAAGGTGATGAGGGTGACGAGGAAACCGGCAAAAGCGGATACGACGCCGTCGGCCCGCCACCATCGCGATGATGCCCACGTGTAGGGCACGGCGGTGACGATGCTGATAGTCCACAGCACCCAGGGGCTGCCTCCAAACCGGGGGCGAAGGTGGCCCGGCAGCGCCCTCAGCGAGGAGTAGACGAACACCGTGGCGTAGCGAAAACGCGGGTTGTGCAGCATCCGGACGATGCCGGCGCGGGCACCAGATCCACCTCCGCCTCGCGCAGTGCGGCCAGGGTGCGCCGTGAGACCTCAACGGGTCCGTGCCCTCCAGGACAGTGCGCAGGCGTTGATCTGCGCAGGCGTCCCGATGGCCCACTCATCCAGCAGCCGGCGCGGGCTCACGGCGACGACGACGGTGCTGCTGCCTCGCTGCCTTCGCTGTTGCCTGGCGCTGCGGGGCCGCTCAGGAGCTCGGCGCTCTTGGCCTGTCCTAGGGAGTCCTCGTCCAAGGAGACGACGTGGACGAGGTCTCGCCCAGAACCGCGTGCAACGGACCAGCTGCTGCGGGTTCACCTCGCTCAGCCACAGGCGCCGCCCGTGCTCGACCGCCAGGGACAGCGCGCTGCCCCAGCGCCCAGCCGTGCTCATCGGGCGTGAAAGCCCTCGGGCTGGAGACGTGGGCGAGCTCGGGCACCTGGGCGACGTTGAAAGCGCGTCAGGTCGCCGATCCGGTCGACCACTGCTACCGTCCGCAGGACCTCGGGATCCAGGAGGTGACGTTGTACGACGCAGCTCTGTGACGGAGCGTAGGGCCAGCAGGTCCATCACCGAGGAGGACGGGACGGGCGGCGATCGGCGGTGTGAGCGGGCATCGGACTGAGCATAGGCCAGGAGTGCTCTCTCCTCACCCGGGAGGCGGAGGCCCCATCCTGTCCTCGGGTCGGTGCCAGGGGCGCAGGCGGGGCCGGGCGGGCCCAGGGGCCGGCCGAGAGGCTTAGGAGGGTCAATGGGCACTCGGATGACATCCCTCAGCACCGCCTCGGCCGGGCGGCAGCGGCCCGGGGCTGCTCGTCGGCTGGGCGGGCCTCATCGATCCCGCTTGGCGGACATTGCCGGACAGCGGCTGGAGGATCCGGATACCCACGCAGCAGACGGGGCCGAGCGCCGCGGGAGGGGCATCGAGGTCGATGCCTCCGGTAGGAGAGCACTGGTGGGCCCCAGCCGAGCGCTCCTGGCGCCCGGAGCCCTGGAGGGCCAGAGCCGTGGTGTGCCTGTCGGGCGCCCCGATCGCGCCGCGCTCCCTGGACACCGGCGCTGCCGTGCGCGCTCGCGGCCTCGCGCCTGTCCACCACCGCCCTCTCACCGCGTCGTCCTGCCGCGTGGCGCTGCGGCGCGGCGGCCTGGGTCCTGCTGAGTGGGTCGGCCACCGGCTTCTACGGGGACCGATGAGATCCTCACTCGAGGCGTGCGGCCCGGGCAGGGATTCCCGTCCGAGCTGTGCCAGCGCTGGAGGCCGCCGCGGGCCCGGCGGCGCGGGCAGGGCTGCGCGGTCCAGTCCCGCACGGGTCTGGTGGTCCAGCCTCGGGCGGGCTGGGCAGGCCCTCGGCGCCGCATACCGGGTGGGGCGGGGGCCCGGCTCGGCCGCGGCGACCGGTGGCAGCCGTGGATCGGGCTGGAGGATGCCGCGGCCGTCCCTATGGGCCATCGAGCACGACGACGTCCATGGACCGGTCAACCTGACCGCGCCTGAGCACTCTGCGCAACCGACCTCCACCGGCTGCTGTCGCGCCTGCGGCCCTCCCTCGATGGCGGTGGTGCGGGTCCTCGCTGGACCGGGCGGGATGGACCGGGCGGTCATCGGCACCGGCGCATCGGCGGCATCGCCTGCCGAGCTGCTCGGTGCCTCCCAGCGCTGTCCCCAGGCGCTGCTCGCCTCCGGCCTCGCTTCTGCAGCCCGGCGCGGCCTCGATCTGGGGGCTCGGCACCCGACCCCGCCACGGCGCCGCGGTGACCATGATGCGGACATCGCGTGTCGACTGCCTCACCGGCCGATGGGGGTGCGGGATGGGGGCTTACCGGCCGCAGGGGCGGCGGTCCTGGCCTGACGGGGCCCGATGCCGGAGCCGCCCCCTCACCGGCCGCACAACGACTCATGGTGCCGGCCGCTCTCGTGCATCCGACGTCAGACGCGGGCAATGACCTCGCCGTGCACGACGACGAACCATGAGTCCTCGCTGCCGCCCCACTGCCGCCACGCCTCGGCCATCGTCTCCAGGTCTGCTTCGCGCGCCAGCCCCAGGTCGACGGCCTGGGGCCCCAGGAGGTCGAGGCACCGCTGCGCCCAGGTCTCCGACTGCCAGGCCCGGTCGGCGGGGTGGCGTAGCACCAGGTGGAGCTGGGGCCAGTCGCGTCGGTGAAGCCCGCCGCCCGGGCCCAGGACAGCAGCCTGCTCCCGGCATCGGGCTCGCCGCCGTTGGTTCGGGCGGTAGCCAGCGTGCAGACCGAGCGCCACTGCTCCATGCCCGGGATCGGGGAACCAGGTCAGTGGCGGGTAGACGCGTCGCGTGCACGGCCACGATCCCGCCGGATCGGGTGAGGCGCCGCATCTCACGCAGGGCGCCCACCGGGTCCGCCAGGTGCTGGAGGACCTGGTGGGCGTGGACGACGTCGAAGGAACCGTCCTCGAAAGGCAACGCCATGACGTCCCCGCAGCTCAGCTCCACCTGCTCGGACAGGCCCCGTTCAGCTCAGCAGCTGCCCGAGCGGCCTCCAGGGCGTCGGCCGCGGCATCCAGGGCGACGACCCGCGGGGCGACGCACTCGGCGAGGTCACGGCGGTGATGGTCGCCGGCCCGCAGCCGACGTCGAGCGAGATCCATCCCAGCGCTCGGGTGGGGGAGGAGATGGGCGGCCGAGTCCGCAGCGCTGCGGCGCACGTGCGCGCTCAGGACCGCCGCCCGTGGCCGTAGCGGGGTCGCGCCGGCTGAGCCGCCTGACCTGCCTGAACTGTCCGAACTGTCTGAATACGGCTGGCTGTTCAGTGACCAGATCATCCGGGAACTGTGGATCTACGCTGCGTGAGCATCCGGTATGCGGTCTCTGCGACGTCCATGTTTCCGCCGAACAGCGAGATGTTTCGTGCCCAGTGAACGTCTCGGTGGAAGTCTTCTCTGGCGCCGCGGGCGACCAGCCAGGTGCTGAGCTTATTCCGCTAGGCGAAGGAGTCCCCCATGCGAGGACGTTGTCGAAGGTCTACGAGCAGGTTTGTCGCTCGCAACCGTGGAGAGGTCGAGTTCCACCAGGCCGTCCACGAGGTGCTGGAGTCCCTCGACCCCGTCATCGCGCAAGCACCCCCACTACGCCGAGGGTGCCTCCTGGAGCGCATCGTCGAGCCCGAGCGCCAGATCATGTTTCGGTCCCGTGGGTCGACGACGCCGGCCAGGTCCACGTCAACCGCGGCTTCCGCATCGAGTTCAACTCCGCCCTGGGCCCCTACAAGGGCGGCCTGCGCTTCCATCCCTCGGTCAACGCCGGCATCATCAAGTTCCTCGGTTTTGAGCAGATCTTCAAGAATGCCCTGACCGCCCAGGCATCGGCGGCGGCAAGGGCGGCTCTGACTTCGACCCGCACGGCCGCTCCGACGCCGAGGTCATGCGATTCTGCCAGTCCTTCATGACCGAGCTGGCCTGTCACATCGGCCCGTCCACCGACGTGCCCGCCGGTGACATCGGCGTGGGCGGCCGCGAGATCGGCTACATGTTCGGCCAGTACAAGCGCCTGCGTAACTCTACGACGCCGGCGTCCTCACCGGTAAGGGCCTGGCCTGGGGCGGCTCCCTCGTGCGCACCGAGGCCACCGGTTACGGCGCCGTGCTCTTCGCCCAGTCCATGCTCTCCACCAAGGGGAGTCCTCGAGGGCAGAAGGTCATCGTCTCCGGCGCCGGCAACGTGACGATCTACGCCATCGAGAAGGCCCAGCAGCTCGGTGCCACCCCCGTCACCTTCTCCGACTCCTCCGGCTACGTCGTCGACGAGGCCGGTGTGGGACTCGACCTGCCCAAGGAGATCAAGGAGGTCGAGCGCGGCCGCGTGGCCGACTACGTCGAGCGCCGCCCCGGCGCCCGCCTCGTGACCGGCGGCTCCGTGTGGGACGTCCCCGGCGACGTCGCCCTGCCCTGCGCCACCCAGAACGAGCTCGACGGCGACGCCGCGGTCACCCTGCTGCGGGGCGGCTGCGGCGTGGTCTCCGAGGGTGCCAACATGCCCTCCACACCCGAGGCCGTTGAGGCCTTCCAGAAGGCCGGCATCCTGTTCGGCCCCGGTAGGCCGCCAATGCCGGTGGTGTGGCCACCTCCGCCCTCGAGATGGAGCAGAACGCCGGCCGCACCCGCTGGGACTTCGCCACCGCCGAGGCCAAGCTGACCGGCATCATGACTGACATCCACGACTCCTGCGTCGCCGCGGCCGAGGAGTACGGCCGACCCGGCGACTACGTGCTCGGCGCCAACGCGGCCGGTTTCACCCGCGTTGCCGACGTCATGATCGCCCACGGCATCGTCTGATACCTGGCTGATCCGGGCTCTGCGCGCCCATAGCGACGGCGTCCGTCACCTCTTCTCCGAGGTGGCGGACGTCGTCGATGTGCCGTGGAGGGGTGGGCGCTCGGGGTCGATGCTCTTGGCGGCCATCCGCTGGGTCCTTCCTCGCCGCGTCTCGCCAGTCCCATCCACGCCTGCGAACGTGGATCCTGTACGCCCTCAATGTCGTTCCGTGACGGGCAGTCGCGACCGAGCAATCTACCGACTGGATGAGATCGTAAAATACTGCAAAAATCCCGGGAGAGGCGTACCTTGGTGATGTTCCTTCCTCACGTGATCCCTGATCTCCATCCCTACGTCCCATGAGGATTGACATGAGAATATTTCCAGCTCGCAGAGCACGAGTCTGCGCCGCGTTGAGCGCTCTGGTTGTGGCTGCACTGAGTCCCATGATCGCGGTTCCGACAGCATCCCCTCATGCTGCCGGCTGCCGCTGTGGAGAAACCTCCCGACGGTGCTGACGGGCACCAGGGGCCGACGATCCGGGCAACAAGGTGAGCATCAAGCTGGTGGGCCTGGGCAGCCTTCACGGTCACTACCTGGAGACGAGCGGGTTCAACCTCGGATACCGAGGAGTACGACCTCCCAAGGACCCCGGCCTGGTCGGGATCGAGTGCGCTGTCCGTGGATTCGAGAGGACTTCCCCAATACGCTCGTCGTCTCCTCCGGCGGCAACATCAGGGCCTCGCCCCACGCGTCCTCCTTCCTGCAGGACCGGCCCGTCATCAGCGGGCTCAATACGATGGAGCTGGATGCCTCGGCCCTGGGGATCCACGCGCTCGACGGTGGAGTGAAGGACCTCGAGGACAGAATCCTGCCCGCCTCCGACTTCCCCATCCTGGCGGCGAACGTGTCCCGGCCCCGATGCCCCTGAGTGCCGAGGGAGCGGCCGGGGGTCTTCATCAAAGAGGTCGACGGGGTGCGCGTCGGCTTCATCGGCGTGGTGACCGACGACCTTCCCGCCCGGACGTCCGTGGCGAACCGGGCGGTCCTGACAGTCTCCCCGGCGGTGACCACGGCCAACGCCCGCGCCGCCGAGCTCAAGGACGGCGATTCAGCCAATGGTGAGGCCGACATCGTCGTCGTGCTCAGTCATGAGGACATGACCTCCACGGCGACCGGCTTCTCCAAGAACGTCGACGCCGTCGTCGCCGGTCGCAGCGGACAGGGCCACGGGCAGGTCGTCACCGGATTCGAGGGCAATGCGATTCCCGTCGTCCAGCCCGGCCGTTACGGGCGGACCTTCGGAGATGTTCTCCTCGAGTACGATCGAACGACCCGGAAGACATTCGCCTACTACGCGCATAGCACACCGATCCAAAGCTTCGAATGCCGAGGATCCTCTCCCGATGTCCTGAATACGATGTGGAGTACTACAGCTCCGTCACAGACGTTAAGAAGCAGCCGCTGGCGCATATCGGGGCGGACTTCCTGCGGGGGTCCGATGGAAGCGTCCCCGACACCAATGCGGCAACGGAGTCCACGGCCGCCGACCTGGTCGCCGAGTCCTACCGCAGCTGGATCGCCGACATCAAACCTCCTGGAACCAGCCACTACGTCGGCATCGTCAATTCCGGTGACGTCAAGAAGGACCTCACCTACCTTGCGTCCGGCGGCGACAACGACATCCTGCGCCCGGATCAGGACGGCCTCGTCTCCTACGGAGAGGCACTCGGCGTCCAGCCCGACAATAAAGCGCTCTCCTACACCACTCTGAATGGTGCCGAGCTCAAGGCGCTCATCGCCCAGCAGTGGAGATTCCACGCCGATCCTGCCGTGTTCAACCTGGGACTGTCCTCCAACATGGACGTCATTGTCGATCCCGGGGCGACGGCGCAGAGCGGAGCCGTTCCCACAGTGCGTGAGATCCGGGTCGACGGGCAGGTCCTGGGGGACACGGACACGGTGGTCGTGGCCTCCACCCACGAGCTGCTCTCACGACGGCGTCGACTTCGCCATTCCCTGACCAGAAGGTCATCGTCGACGTCGGCTCGCTCCACCACAGCGTCTTCATCTCCTACCTGCACTCCTTCGGGGACAAGCCCTTGATGCCGTCCTACGCCAAGCGTCAGGTGGGTATGAGTGCGACCCCGAAGCCCGGTCAGGCCGGCACGGTGGCGGTGACGATGGACTCCTTGGCCTACACCAACGCCTCCGAACAGACCTCGGTGCGCAGCGAGTCCGTGCCCGCTCCGGGGATAAGGAGTTCTTCAGTCAGAACATCGATCTGACCGTGGATCGCAGTGGCCCCACCACCGGTAAGGCGAGCTTTGACCTCACGGTTCCGGCCGATGCGCCCACCGGCGCCTGCCGCACAGCCTCCGCGGACAGCGCTGCCGCTGGGTGACCCTGAGTCCGTTGACGGCGTCGGCCGGGTTCTCAACAGCTTCTACGTCGAGGTGCCGGCCGATGCGGCGCCCACGGCAACGCCGTCGGCTGCGTCCTCGACGGGGCTCCGTCCTCGACTTCCGGCGCCGGGCCGTCGGCGGGTGCCACGGCGACGACGTCGGCTTCGGCCGCGCCCGGTGCCAAGGCGGCTCCGTCGGCGACGGCGGGCCCCAGCAGCGGTGCGGTCCCGGATGGGAAGGTGACGGCCCTCACCCGGAGACAGGAACTCTGACGGTGCCACGGCACCGGTCGGTGTTGGGGGTCTGCCTGCTGCCACGAGCGGGGCGGGTGCTACCGCTCGTGAGGCTCGCGGCGCCGGTGGTGGTCAGCCGATCGGTGGTTCGGGAGGCTGGCCGCTGGCCCGTACCGGTACCTCCCTTAGCGTGGGCGTCGTCGCCCTGACCCTCATCATCGGCGGCTACCTCATCCTGCGCCGCAGACGGCAGGAAGGATGAGAGACGAGCAATGTTGCGGCCCTTCTTCTTCCACGTTATGCCTGCACTCTTTTCACGCCGACCTAAGGACATATCATGAGACTCATATCGCGAAGGCGGGGACGAGTCTGCGCCGCATTCAGCGCGCTGGCCCTCGCTGCACTCAGCCCTCTTTCCGCCGCCGCGCCCTCCGGGACGGCTCCCGCCCAGGTCGCCGGACTTCCCGACGTTGCTGTGCCACTGGACTCCCCAGATGGGGGAGTCCCCATCGACCTCGTTGGCATCTCCGATCTGCACGGCTACATCGAAAACACGTTTCATAAGGATCCGGAGACTGGCGAGGTCGACCTCAACAATGTTGAGAATCCCGGGGTGATATCCATGGGATGTCATTTGAGTCGGGCCTACAGGGCGAATCCCAACGCGCTATTCGTCTCGTCGGGAGACAATATCGGGTCGTCATACTACCTGTCGTCCTACATGGATGATGAGGGGACACTGGATGTGCTGGAGCGGTTCCGCATGGATGTCTCTGCGCTAGGGGTGCACGAGCTTGACCATGGTCTCGGTGACCTCGAGGGTCGGGTTCTTCCCTATGCGACATTCCCCATCCTGGCGGCGAACGTGTCCGGCTCCGATGCCCTGAGCGCCGAGGGGGACGGTCGCGGGGTCTTCATCAAGGAGGTCGACGGGGTGCGCGTCGGCTTCATCGGTGTGGTGACCGATGAGCTGCCCAAGTTGGTCTCCTCCTCCACCCGGGCGCAGCTCACGGTCGCCCCGGCGGTGGCCACGGCCAACGCCCGCGCCGCCGAGCTCAAGGACGGTGACCCCGCCAATGGTGAGGCCGACGTCGTCGTCGTGCTCAGCCACGAGGACGCGGCCTCCACGGCCACGAGCTTCTCCAAGAACGTCGACGCCGTCGTCGCAGGACGCAGCCATGTCTCCTACGCGCAGACGGTGACCGGGGTCGAGGGCAATGAGATCGCCGTCGTCCAGCCCGACCACTACGGTCTGAAGCTCGGGATGATTCGGCTCAACTACGACCGGGATACTAAGAAGGTCTCTGTCGTCAACGTGGAGAACCGGGATCTGAGGCAGGAATACTGTCATGAAGACGATTTCGGCGGCGTCGACATCTTCGCTCTAAAGAGATACAACAAGATGATGGATCTGGGGGCTGCCCGGGCGGTGGCGCAGCTCGGCACCGACTACTTGCGTGGATCGGACGGTGTGACCCCCGGAGCCCACGCCGGCACCGAGTCCACGGCGGCCGACCTGGTGGCCGAGTCCTACCGATACTGGCTCGCCGACATTGATCCCATGGAGCAGCCGCCGGCCTCCACGCACTATGTGGGAGTAGTCCGGGCCGACGACCTCAAAGCCGATTTCCGCTACAAGAGCACCGGTAACTATCACGGAGAAGTGCCCGCTGACCAGATCGACGGCCTCTTCACGGTCGACGAGGTCCGTAACGTCTCGCCGGATGACAAGGCCATGGGCTACCTCACCATGACCGGTGCCGAGCTCAAGGGCTCATCGCCCAGCAGTGGCGCCCCGAGCGGATCCGGCGGCTGTCCAGCTGGGGCTGTCCGCCAACGTCGACGTCATCGTGAACTCCGCGGCCCAGACCGAGGACGGCGCCGCTCCCTCGATTCGCGAGGTCCGGGTGGACGGGCAGGTCCTGGAGGACACGGACACGGTGGTCGTGGCCTCCACCCAGGAGCTGCTCACCGGTGGCGCCGGCTTCACACTCCCCCATGGAAGTGGGGTTGTGAACGTCGGGTCGCTCGGACGCGACATCACCACCAACTACCTGGCCTCCTTCAACCAGCAGATACTCAAACCAAACTACGCCAAGCGTCAGGTGGGTATGAGTGCGACCCCGAAGCCCGATCAGGCCGGCACGGTGACAGTGACGATGGACTCCCTGGCCTACACCCACCCCACCGAGCAGGTTCTCGGGGCCTCGCCGCGTGCGCGCCGTGTCCGGGGACAAGGAGTTCTTCAGTCAGAACATCGACCTGACCGTGGACCGCAGTGGCCCCACCACCGGTAAGGCGAGCTTCGACCTCACGGTCCCGGCCGATGCGCCCACCAGTGCCTCGCCGCACAGCCTCCGCGGACAGCTGCCGCTGGGTGACCCTGAGTCCGTTGATGGCATTGGCCGGGTCCTCAACAGCTTCTGCGTCGAGGTACCGGCCGATGCGGCGCCCACGGCGACGCCGTCGGCCACTGCCAGTGCGCAGCCGGCTCCGTCCAGTGCGCCGTCGGCTGCGCCTTCGACGGGGGCTCCGTCCTCGACTTCCGGCGCCGGGCCGTCGGCGGGTGTCACGGCGGCTTCGTCGGCGACGGCGGGCCCCAGCAGCGGTGCGGTCCCGGATGGGAAGGTGACGGCCTCGCCTGGAGGCGGGAGTGCTGACGGTGCCGCGGCTCGGTCGGTGTTGAGGGGTCTGCCTGCTGCCACGAGCGGGCGGGTGCTGCCGCTCGTGAGGCTCGCGGCTCTGGTGGTCAGCCGATCGGTGGTTCGGGAGGCTGGCCGCTGGCCCGCACAGGTGCGTCCCTGGGTGCGGGCGTCGTCGCCCTGACCCTCATTATCGGCGGCTACCTCATCCTGCGCCGCAGACGGCAGGTCGACTGACGTGGATCGCGGCAGCTCTGACACAGACTGACGCAGTGATGCGCGAATCGACACTCGTGCCCGCCACCCCGCCAGGGAGGCGGGCACGACTGCTGGGTGATGAACGTCAGTAATTTCCGTGAAAAATGTCCCGCGCCACGTGGTCACATACGGTTAGTCATGTTCCTCTCCTCATCTTTTTCCCCGGGTCACCATCCCTCCGCCTGACAAGGAACGACATGCGACTGCACCCCACGTGGGCCGTCAAGGTCGGCGCCGTCGTGTGCGCGCTCACTCTGACAGCCCTCAGTCCCTCCCCTGCTCACCCCTGACCGCCGGTGCCGACGAACCGGCCACGCCGGCTGACGCTCCGGCCAGCGGCACCACCACCATCGACCTGCTGGGCATCACCGACCTGCACGGCCACATCTCCCGCACCACTCAAACGGACCGCAACACCGGGCAGAGTTCCGTCGAGGACCCCGGCGCCGTCACTCTGGCCTGCGAGGTCTCTGCCGCCCGCGCTTCCAACCCTGAACACCCTGTTCGTCTCCGCCGGCGATTCGGTGGGTGGATCGGCCTACGTCTCCTCCATCCTTCAGGACCGCGCCCACCATGGAGGCACTCAACGCGATGTCCCTGGACGTCTCCGCCCTGGGCAACCACGAGCTCGACCAGGGCCTGACCGACCTCGAGGGCCGCATCCTGCCCGCCTCGAACTTCCCTGATCCTGGCCGCCAATGTCTCCGGCTCGCGTCCCCTGCCGCCGAGGGTGGCGGCAAAGGCGCCTTCATCAAGGAGGTCAACGGCGTGCGCGTCGGCTTTCGTCGGCGTCGTCACCGACGAGCTTCCCACCCTCGTGTCACCCTCAGCCCTGTCCACCCTCACCCTGAGCCCCGCGATCGCCGCCGCCAACGCCCGCGCCGCCGAGCTCAAGGACGGCGACCCCGCCAACGGCGAGGCCGACGTCGTCGTCGCGCTGAGTCACGAGGACGCCGCCACCACCGCCACCAGCTTCGGCGGGAGCGTCGACGCCGTCTTCTCGGACACACCCACGTGCCCTTCGCCCAAACCGTCACCGGTGCTGAGGGCAACCAGATCGCCGTCGTCCAGGCCGACCACTACGGCTGGGCGCTGGGGCGCATCCGTCTCAGCTATGACCCCGCCAGCCGGAAGACCCTCAGTGGTCAGTGCTGACAACAAGGACCTGCGCAGCTCGAGCTGCACCACCGACGCCTACGGCGTCGCCGGGATCGTGTCCCAGGCGGAGAAGGACTCCGCCACCGAGGGCGGCAAGCCGCTGGCCCGGATCGGCTCGGACTTCCTGCGCGGCTCGGACGGCACCGGCCCCGGCGCCAACCGAGGCACTGAGTCCACCGCCTCCAACCTCATCGCCGAGTCCTTCCGCAGCTGGCTCGCCACCGACATCCAGCCGGCCGGCTCCACCCGCCACGTGGGCATCATGAACGCTGGCGGCGTGCGCGCCGACCTGCTCTACACCGCTTCCGGCTCCCGAGGGTGATGGCGTCCTGACCTCAGGGAGGCCTACACCGTCCCAGCCCTTCGGCAACGAGATGGCCTATACGACCTCACTGGCGCTGAGCTGAAGGCTCTGCTGTCCCAGCAGTGGCAGCCCGGCTCCAGCCGGCCCGTCCTCACCCTGGGCTGTCCAGCAACGTCGACGTCCTGACCGAGGCCAGCACCGATGCCGCTCATGCGGACTGAAGCCGGAGCCGCCCCCGCGATCCGCGAGATCCTCGTCGACGGCGAGCCGCTGGCCGACGGCGACAGTGTCGTCGTCGCCTCCAACTCCTTCCCTACTGACCGGCGGCGACGGCTACACCGTCCTGAAGGACAAGCCGTCGACCAACACCGGTGTTCTCGACCGCGACGTCACCTCCGCCTACCTGGCCTCCCTTCGGCGACCAGCCCGTCAAGGCCGGCTACTCCCAAGCGGCAGACCGGGATGACCGTGGGGGCCCGTGTACGTCAGCTCAGGCGGTGCGCGCAGCACCGACATGGTCTCAGTGACCCTGGACTCCTGGCCTACACCAACGCCTCCGAGCAGGCTGCCGGCGCCCGGGTGTGCGCGTGAGCTCGGGGGCAAGGAGATCCTGACCAGGACCTCGACCTCACCGTCGACCCCACCGGTCCGACCACCGGACGGGTCGACTTCAACCTCACCTTCCCGTCCGACGCCCCCACGCGCGCCCTGCCGCACGATCCAGGCCGCCACCTGTCGCTGGGCCTCCGTCGAGACCCTCGACTCCGCCGGCACGGTTCTCAATCGCTTCTCGGTTGAGATCGAGGATGAGGCTGCGGCCGACCCCGGTGCAGGAGACGGCGTGACAGTACGCGGCAGAGGGTACTGCCGGGACGGCGGACGAGGCCGGCGGCGAGGCGACGTCCACCCCGCAGGTCGGTCGTGATGCTGATGAGGCGTCCGTGGGTGGCGGCACCGAGCCGTCCGCCGGGGAGCGGCGCGCCGCCCGCAGCCGCCGCCGCTCCTGAGGCCCGCGGTGCAGCGGCGATCAGCCAGTCGGCGGCTCGGTGGCTGGCCGCTGGCCCTGCACAGGTGCGTCCCTGTGCGGGCGTCGTCGCCCTGATCCTCATCGTCGGCGGCTACCTCATCGTGTGCCGCAAACGGCAGGTCGACTGACGTGGATTGACGTGTGCTGATGCGGTCTGATGCCGACTGATGCAGCGATGCGCGAATCGACACTCGTGCCCGTCGCCCCTCACCAGGGGTGGCGGGCGCGACTGCCGGGTGACGAGTGCCTGCGTGGGTGGGGCGCCACTGGGGAAGGTGCAGGTGATCGGGGGACAGTGGCGACTGCGGTTCACGTCGAGGACGGGACCCCTGTTCTCAGAACAGCCTATGAAAATGTATTGTGAGTCACTTAGGGGTGGACGTGAGTGTCTGAACGGGCATACACTCATGTCTGTTCAGACATTAAAGGTTGGATTGATGCCCGAACAGGCATCATCTGCCGCCGACATCGACGTCAGGGGTGAGCATGCGCATCGAGGACAGGCACAGCCGGATCGTGGAGCAGGTGCGCGGCGCAGGGCGCGTCCTCGTCACCGAGCTGGCCGAGCGCTTCGACGTCACCCCTGAGACGATCCGCCGCGACCCTGACCGCCCTGGACCGCTAGCGGCCTCTGCGCAAGGTCCACGGCGGCGCCATCCCGGCCCCTGCCCTGCCGGAGACCGGCGTCGACCCCAGCGCGAGCAGGTCAACACCTCCGCCAAGCAGGCCATCGCCCTGCGCCGCCCTGGAACGGCTGGGCCCTGGAACCCGGCACCACCCTCCTGGTCGACGCCGGCACCACCACCGGGGCCGCCGCCCGGCTCCTGCCCGCCGACCGTGGACTCACCATCATCACCAACTCCGTCCTGACCGCGGCCTCCCTAGCCGCCGCCGGGCACACCCGGGTGCGGATCCTGGGCGGCCAGCTGCGCGGACTCACCCAGGCCGCCGTTGGCCCCGAGGCGCTCGAGACCCTGTCCACCCTGCGCGTCGATGTCGCACTCCTGGGCGCCAACGGCGTCAGCGCCGCCCACGGGATGTCCACGCCCGACCCCGACGAGGCCACCGTCAAACGCGCCATGGTGCGCAGCGCCCGCCAGGTTGTGGCCCTGGTCGACTCCACCAAGATCGGTCAGGAGCACCTGGTCTCCTTCGCCTCCCTCGACGACGTCGACCTCCTGGTCACCGACGTCGAGCTCCCGCCCGCACTCACCGAACATCTCGCCACCACTGAAACAGAGGTCCTCGTCGCATGATCCTGACCCTCACGCCCAACCCGTCCCTCGACCGTACTGTCTCCCTGCCCGGCCCCCTCCAGCGTGGCACCGTCCAGCGCCTGACCGGTGTTGTCATGGAGCCGGGGGCAAGGGCGTCAACGTCGCCCGCGTCCTGTCCAACTCCGGACGCGCGGCCACCGCCGTCCTGCCCGCCGCCGAGCACGACCCCATCCTCGCCGCCCTGGGCGCCCTCGAGCTGCCCGGACTCACCGTCCACCCGGTGCTGGTGACCGGAGCCGCCCGCATCAACACCGCGGTCACTGAGCCCGACGGCACCACCACCAAGCTCAACGAGCTGGGGGCGGGCCTGAGCGAGCAGGAGATCGCCGCCGTCGAGCACGCCCTGCTGGAGACCCTGGCGACCACGCCGCTTCCGGTCGGAACCTCCCCCACCACTGGGCGGTCCTGTCCGGCTCCCTGCCGCCGGGCGTCCCAACCAACTGGTACGCACGGCTGGTGGGGCTCCTGCGCGAGGCCGCGCCGGGGCTGCGCATCGCCGTCGACACCTCCGACGAGCCCCTTGCGGCCCTGGCCGCCGAGCTGCCCGACTCGGCCCCCGACCTCATCAAGCCCAATGGTGAGGGAGCTCGGCCAGCTCGCAGGTCTGCCCGGCCGAGCGCGCCATGGCCCTTGAGGAGGGTAGCCGTCGAGGGAACTACGACCCCGTCGTCGACGCGGCTCGCCTCCTGGTGGGCCCTGGGCATCGGCGCCGTCATGGTGACGCTCGGGCCCGCAGGGGCCGTCCTGGTGACCGCCGACGGCGCCTGGCACGCCACCGCTCCCGAGGTCCCGGTGGTCTCCACCGTCGGCGCCGGGGACCTCAGTGGCCGGCTACATCCTGGCCGACGTCAACGGCGGCGACGAGGCCGAGCGCCTGAGCACCGCCATGGCCTACGGCTCGGCCGCCGCCTCCCTGCCCGGGCACCACCCTGCCCACGCCCGCTGACCTGCCCGAGCAGCCGTCCGTCGTCACCCGGCTCTCCTGAGCGGGGGGCGGAGACCTGGAGCCGCCAGGAACCGCAGCCCACCGCCCGCCTCCTGCCGCTGACCGTCATCCACGCCAGCCCAACCCTGCCCGGTCAGCCCGACCGTCCCTGCAGCCCCGTCCAGTCCGCCACCACTCACCACATGACAGCCGCTGACCGCCCTGACCACCTCACTGACACACCGCCACCGCCCACCGGGCGGCAGCCCCTCGGACACCAAGGAAGACCATGACCGAGAACAAACCACTGATCATCCCCGAGCTGGTCGCGCTCGACGCTGACGCCGGCCCGGGCAAGGAAGACGTCATCGAGTTCCTGGCCACCACCGTGGCCGGTGCCGGCCGGGCCTCCAGCCCCGACGGCCTGGCCGCCGACGCCAAGAAGCGCGAGTCCACCGCCCCTACCGGGATCCCCGGGGGCATCGCGATCCCGCACTGCCGCAGCGCCCACGTCCTGGCTCCCAGCCTCGGTTTCGCCCGGCTGGCCGAACCTGTCGACTTCGGGGCCGCCGACGGCCAGGCCGCTGACCCTCGTCTTCATGATCGCGGCCCCGACGGTGCCGACGACTTCCACCTCCAGCTCCTGGCCAAGCTCGCCCGCGGGCTCATGCAGTCCGACTTCACCGACGCGCTGCGTCAGGCGCCCGACGCCGAGGAGGCGCCCGGATCGTCACCGGGCAGGTCCAGCCCGAGCTGCTCGACGGCGGGGGAGAGGCTGAGCAGAGCGGAGCCGCCGCAGGCTCCGCTGACGCAGCAGACTGGGGCCGATAGCCTGCGGCCGCTGCGGCGGCGTCGTCGGCCCCAGCGGCGGAGCGAGACCGTCATCGTGGGCATCCTCCTGCCCCACCGGAATCGCCCACACCTTCAGGGCCGCCGAGGCCCTGGAGCAGGCGGGCAGGACCGCGGCATCACCGTGGCCATCGAGGGTCAGGGCTCGGGCAAGATCGACGCCCTCGACCCCGACCTCATCAAGCGGGCCACCGCCGTCATCTTCGCCCACGACCTGCCCGTCAAGGGCCGTGAGCGCTTCGCCGGAAAGCCCGTCATCGACGTCGGCGTCAAGGCCGCCGTCAACGACGCCGGGTCCCTGGTGGACAAGGCCCTGGCCGCGGCCGATGACCCGAGCGCCGCCCGCGTGCCGGCCGGCGGCGAGTCCAGCGAGGAGAGCGAGGAGGGCTCCGAGCACTGGGCGCGGCGCCTTCAGCGCTCGGTCATGACCGGCGTGTCCTACATGATTCCCTTCGTGGCCGCCGGTGGTCTGCTCATCGCCCTGGGCTTCCTCCTGGGCGGGTACGACATCGCCCCTGACAGTCTCCAGCGCGACTAGACCGTGGCTTCCGGCAACGAGTTCGCTCCACGAGCTCAAGACCTGTGCAGGCGCCCGATCCGTCGGCAGGGCGCCGCCGGCTCCCGGACCGACTGCTGCTATCATCGGGTCTGTGTTCTTCCTGCTGGGGCAGGCGGCCAGGAACTTCCTCGTCCCGGCGCTGGCCGGCTACATCGCCTTCGGCCTGGCCGGTCGGCCCGGCATCGCCCCCGGATTCGCCATGGGCGCCATCGCCGTGTCGGTTGGCTCCGGATTCATCGGCGGCCTCATCGGCGGCATCCTCGCCGGCTACGTGGCCGCCTGGTTCACCGGACTCAACGTTCCGGCCTGGCTGCGCGGGCTCATGCCCGTGGTCATCATCCCGTTGGGCACCACGCTGGCCGTGGGCGCCGTCATGTACATGCTGCTGGGACGGCCGCTGGCCTCCCTCATGACCGCCCTGCAGGACGGGCTGACCTCCATGTCTCAGGGAGGCTCCGCCGTGTTCCTGGGGATCATCCTCGGACTCATGATGTGCTTCGACCTGGGCGGGCCGGTCAACAAGGCCGCCTACCTGTTCGGTACGGCGGGCCTGTCCGCCGCCAGCGCCGCCAACACCGCCCCCTACGAGATCATGGCCACCGTCATGGCCGCCGGCATGGTGCCGCCGCTGGCGATGTCCGCCGCGACCTTCCTGCGCTCGCGGCTGTTCACCAAGGCTGAGGTGGAGAACGGGCGCAGCGCCTGGCTGCTGGGGCTGTCCTTCATCTCCGAGGGCGCCATCCCCTTCGCCGCCGCCGACCCGTTGCGCGTCATCCCGGCCACCATGGCCGGCGGTGCGGTCACGGGCGCGATGACCATGGCCATGCACGTCGGCTCGCGCGCGCCCCACGGAGGTGTGTTCGTCGCCTTCGCCATCACCAACTTCGGCGGCTTCCTCCTGGCGATCCTGGCCGGGGCGGTGGTGAGTACCGCGCTGGTCATCCTCCTCAAGGGACTGGGTCGTCACCAGGGCAGCAAGGACGGTGTCGAGGCGCGGTCCGCCGCCTGATCCGGCTCCCGGTTCCTGTCACGAGGACGGTCCGCCATCTGGGCGGGCCGTCCTCGTCGTTATGAGCTCACGCGCTCGGACTCGGCGCTGGTCGCAGCATAGGCTTCGCGCCATGGCTGCTAGACGACGCATCGACCCCGCCGCGGGTGCCCAGGCCCTGCGCCAGTGGGTCCAGGAGCAGGACGAGTCCCAGGAGACCCCGGTGGGAAGCGCCGGAGGCTCCGTCAGCCCGGCTGACCGAGCCGCCCGACGTCGGACGGCAGCCACTGCCGTGCGCTACACGCTTGAGGAGCTCGCCGCCTGCGCCCCCGGGCGCTCGGTCGAGGTACGGGTCCCGCCCTTCGGAGTCACCCAGGCCGTCGCCGGAACTGTCCACCGCCGGGGGACCCCGCCCAGCGTCGTCGAGACCGACGCCCCCACCTGGCTGGCACTGGCCACCGGCCGCCTGACCTGGCAGGACGCCCTGGACAGCGGTGCCCTGCAGGCCTCCGGTGAACGCTGCGACCTGTCCGCCTACCTGCCCCTGGTCCGGATCCCCGCATGAATACCAGCATCTTCGTCACGGGCAACGCGGCTACGCGTCGAATGTGAGGATCACGTCGGTGAGCGGGGTCCGCGCCGGTAGGTTCGTCCCATGAGTCGCAAGCGCCTGAGCACCTACACCGCCCCGCCCGCCGAGGTCGTCCGCGCCCTGGACGAGCTGCGCGCTCGCTACGAGGTGCCCACCGCCTTCCCGCCTGAGGCCCTTGCCGAGGCCGAGGCCGCCGCCACCTCCTGGGCCCAGGACGGACCCGCCCGGCTCCTGGCCGAGGGCGCCCGCGACGCCCGTGACCTGGACCTGGTCACCATCGACCCACCCGGCTCCATGGACCTCCGACCAGGCGGTGCTCCTGGAACGACTTCCGCCCGAGGAGACTGGCGTGCGGTGACAGAACGACCGACACCGCGGCGACCGGTGATCCGGACCGTCGGCCACCCTACCGCATCCACTACGCCATCGCCTCGCTGGCCACCTTCGTGACCCCCGGTGGCGCCCTGGACGCCGAGCTGAGCCGCCGCGGCGAGACCATCTACGCCCCAGACACCGCCACGCCCCTGCACCCCGAGGTCCTCTCCCACGGCGCCGCCTCCCTCCTGGAGGACGTGGATCGCCCGGCCTGCCTGTGGACCATCGACCTCGACGCCCGCGGCGAGGTCGTCTCCGCCCGCGTCGAGCGCGCTCTTGTGCGCTCGCGGGCCCCGCCTCACCTACGGTCAGGTCCAGGCCGCCATCGACGGCGAGGGCACCCTGCCGTCGTCGGCTCCCACCGACCTGCCCGGGCTCCTGGCCGAGATCGGCCGCCTGCGTCTGGAACGCGAGGTCGCCCGCGGCGGCATCAGCATGACGACGCCCGAGCAGGTCGTCGAGGTGACCGAGGCAGCAGAGTCGGCGGGGGACTCGGAGTCCGCCGAGGCTCCTGGCCCGTCCGGTTACCGGCTCGCCTACCGCGTGCCCGTGCCCGCCGAGCAGTACAACGCCCAGATCTCCCTGCTCACCGGTATGTGCGCCGCCCGGATCATGGTCGAGTGCGGCGTCGGCATCCTGCGGACCCTGCCGCCGGCGCGCCCTGAGGACTACGCCCGCCTGCGGCGCGTCGCCGCGGCCCTGGGCATCGACTGGCCGGCAGCCCAGCCTTACTCCGAGCTCGTGCGCGGCCTGGACCACGCCGTGCCCGCTCATGCCGCCTTCATGGACCAGGCCATGTCCCTCTTCCGCGGCTCGGGCTACCTCGCCTTCGGTGCGGGCGGCGTCGGCGTCCCGGCCGACGACGAGGCCTCCGACGCCGAGGAGGCCGTCCACTCCGCGATCGCCGCCCGCTACGCCCACGTCACCGCGCCGCTGCGACGCCTCGTGGACCGCTACGGCGAGGAGGTCTGCATCGCCGCCTGCGCCCAGGCGCCCGTGCCCGAGTGGGTGCTCCAGGCCCTGCCCGACCTGCCCGGCATCATGGAGCAGACCGGCAAGCGCGCCCGGGCCATCGGTCGCGGCGCCCTGACCGCTCTGGAGGCCCTGGTCCTGCGCGGCCATGAGGACGAGGTCTTCGACGGCGTCATCACCTCCGAGCGCGAGGGACGCGGCGAGCTCGTCCTGACCGAGCCCGCCGTCGTCACCGAGGTCCGCCGGGGAATCGGGCAGTCCGGTGACCGCCTCCCGGTCGGCGAGCGCGTGCGGGTCCGCCTCCTGTCGGCCGACCCCGCCGCCGGTATCCGCTTCCAGCTCCTTGCGGCGAGCTGACCCCGGCGGGGCTGGGAACGGGCGAGGAGACACGCGGGCAGGGCCCTCCGGGAACCTTCAGAATTCAATTGCCGTACGCGTCGACATTCTCCAAGACCCCGGAATCACGCAGCTGAAGCCGCGTGCCACAGGCACCTGTCAGTGCCCGCCAATGGGCAGGACCCCTCCGGTCGTGACAGACTGTGCGCGTGCGCACCGGTGAGAACCCCTCGCAGACCGCCTTCGACCATCCTGAGACCGTCCCCGGCCTGACTGCTCTGCCCGATGACCACTCCGACGAGCTCGAGCCCTCGCCGCGAGAGGAGTGCGGCGTCTTCGGTGTGTGGGCCCCCGGCGAGGACGTCTCCCGCCTGAGCTACTTCGGCCTGTACGCCCTCCAGCACCGCGGCCAGGAGTCGGCCGGCATCGCCACCTCCAACGGCTCCCAGATCCTCGTCTACAAGGACCTCGGCCTGGTCTCCCCAGGTCTTCGATGACCAGGCCCTGTCCAATCTCACCGGTCACATGGCCGTGGGCCACGTCCGCTACGCCACTCAGGGCGCCACCACCTGGGAGAACGCCCAGCCGATGCTCGGCCCGGCGGCCGGCTCCACCCTCGCCCTGGTCCACAACGGCAACCTCACCAACACCCGTGAGCTCATGGACGCCGTGCGCACCACCTCCGGGGAGGACCTCAGCGGTGAGCTGGGCCGCGGCTCCTCCACGGACACCGCGGTCCTGGCCGCCCTGCTCAACCTCGTCTCCGAGCACGGCGCCCTGGAGGGCTGGGACTCGGCCGCCGACATCCTCACCTCCGGCATCACCGACGACGCCGAGCTCGACGCCGCCTACTCCACGCAGGCCCCCTTGAGCGTCCACCAGGCCGCTCGCCGGGTCCTGCCCATGCTGCGCGGCGCCTTCTCCCTGGTCTTCATGGACGAGGGCACGCTCTACGCCGCCCGCGACCCGCACGGGGTGCGTCCCCTGGTGCTCGGGCGTCTGGAGAACGGATGGGACCGTGGCCTCCGAGACAGCCGCCCTGGACATCGTCGGCGCCACCTTCGTGCGCGAGGTCGAGCCCGGCGAGCTCATCGAGATCGACGAGGACGGCGTGCGCTCCTCGCGCTTCGCCACCGCCCGCCGGGCCGGCTGCGTCTTCGAGTACGTCTACCTGGCCCGCCCCGACACCCGCATCGCCGGACGCAGCGTCATCGCCTCGCGCAACGAGATGGGTGCCGCCCTGGCCCGCGAGTACCCGGTGGAGGCCGACCTCGTCATCGCCACGCCCGAGTCGGGCACCCCGGCCGCCATCGGCTACGCGCAGGCCTCCGGCATCCCCTACGGTCAGGGTCTGGTGAAGAACGCCTACGTGGGGCGCACCTTCATCCAGCCCACCCAGACCCTGCGCCAGCTCGGCATCCGCCCTCAAGCTCAATCCCCTGCGCGAGGTCATCGAGGGCAAGCGCCTCGTCGTCGTCGACGACTCCATCGTGCGCGGCAACACCCAGCGGGCCCTGGTGCGGATGCTGCGCGAGGCCGGCGCCGCCGAGGTCCACGTGCGCATCTCCTCCCCGCCGGTCATGTGGCCCTGCTTCTACGGCATCGACTTCGCACCCGCGCCGAGCTCATCGCCACCGGCATGAGCGTGGAGGAGATCGGCGAGTCCATCGGGGCCGACTCCCTGGGTTTCCTGTCCGTCGAGGGCATGGTGGCCGCCAGCGGTCAGAAGGCCGACGACCTGTGCCTGGCCTGCTTCACCGGCGACTACCCGATCCCGCCGCCGGTGCGCAGCCTGAAGTCCGCCACCATCCCGGTGCGCCGCGTCCCGACCGCCTACCGCGGTCGGCGCCGCGAGAAGGCCGACGACGCCGAGCGCACCATACCGCCGGGCAGCATCACCCGCCCGGACCTGGCCTCCGGCAGCCCCCTGGGCTCGACGACGTCGTAGCCCCGGGGCGGCCGGCCGTGCGCTGACTGGCCGGCCCCGGTCAGCCGCCGGGGACCTGTGCCAGTTACCTGCTCCAACCTCGCCACCGTCCACCACCGCACCTTCCGACCCGAGTCCTCAAGGAGCCACCACATGACCCAGCAGCCCGAGCAGTCCGCCCCGGGAATCACCTACGCCGCCGCCGGCGTCGACACCGCCGCCGGGGACCGGGCCGTCGCGCTCATGAAGGACGCGGTGGCCGCCACCATGACCCCGGCCGTCGTCGGTGGCGTCGGGGGCTTCGCCGGGCTCGTGGACGTCTCCGCCCTGCGCGACTACCGCCGCCCGCTGCTGGCCACCTCCACCGATGGTGTGGGGACCAAGGTCGCCATCGCTCAGGCCCCTCGACATCCACGACACCATCGGCCAGGACCTGGTGGGCATGGTCGTCGACGACATCGTCGTGGTCGGGGCCCGGCCCCTGCTCATGACCGACTACATCGCCTGCGGGCACGTGGTCCCTGAGCGGATCGCGGACATCGTGCGCGGCGTTGCCCAGGCCTGCGCCGCCGTAGGAACCCCGCTGCTGGGTGGGGAGACCGCCGAGCACCCCGGCCTCATGGCCCCCGACGAGTACGACGTCGCAGGTGCCGCCACCGGCGTCGTCGAGGCCGACCGGATGCTCGGTGCGGAGAAGGTGCACGCCGGAGACGTCCTGGTCGCCCTGGGCTCCTCCGGCCTGCACTCCAACGGCTACTCCCTGGTGCGCCGGGTCATCGAGCACGCCGGCTGGGACCTGGAGCGCGAGGTTCCCGAGTTCGGGCGCACCCTGGGCCAGGAGCTGCTCGAGCCCACGCGCCTCTACACCCCGCGTGCGCCTGGCCATGCTGGAGACCCTGTCCTCGCCGGCCGCCCCGGGGACCGGTCCACGCCCTGTCCCACATCACCGGCGGGGACTGGCCGCCAACGTCGCCCGGGTCCTGCCAGCCGGGCTCATCGCCGACGTCGACCGGGCCTCCTGGACGTGCCGCCGGTCTTCTCCACCGTGCGCGAGCTCGGCTCAGTGCCGTGGAGGACCTCGAGGGCACGCTCAACCTCGGCGTGGGGATGGTTGCCGTCGTCGACCCCAGCGCGGTCGACGCCATTCTGCGGGTGGCCGAGGGATCCGATATCCCCGCCTGGGTGCTTGGCGAGGTGCACGAGGCCAGGACGTGCGAGGCGCAGGACCGCGTCGTCTCCGGCACCAAGGGCGTCGACGGGGGCGCTGTCGACATCCACGGCGCCTACCGGACCTCCTGAGAGGCGGGGTGCCGTAAGCGCGAGCAGCGAGGCCCCCGCCGGATGCGGAATGCGTCCGACGGGGGCCTGACGCCACGAAGTGTCACGCTTGGCGACTATTCAATCCCGACTGGGTCGGTTCCGGAGCGGGGCGCCAGGGGCAGCACCGCCCTGACCTGGGTCGATGCGACGCAGGCGAATCGGGGCAGGAGTGAAGAGTCGCCGAGAGTGACACGGATGGCTGCCGACAGCCTCGACTCACGCGCTGGTAGGCGCGCTGAAGGGCCGGTAGGTGCGTCCCTCCGGCCCTCCTAGACTGGGGGTGGGGCTACTTGCCGCCCTCGTCCCAGTCGTCGTCGTCGACGGCATACTCGGCGGCCAGTTCCTCGTAGTCGATCTCGTCATCAGGCTCGGATCCCGAGGACGCTGAGACGAGCTCCCGCTCCAGAGCCTTGTAATCGGTCTCCGGGCTGAAGTACTTGAGCTTACGGGCAACCTTGGTTGCCTTGGCCTTCTGACGGCCGCGCCCCATAGGCTCGACCCCCTCCAACGTGTCACGGCGCGCACGTGGGCGCGCTCTTCCTGGTCAAATATGTCGTGGGCCAACCGTACAACGTCAATGCGCGCGAACACCATTCGGACACCGAATGAGAGTCGTGGTGACGCACACCCCACATGCAGGACGTCAGGCCCACATGGCTCTCAGGGGTTGCTCGGTTGATTTTGGGAATTTGCTCAGTGCTCCTGCGGGCTTTGCCCAAGATCAGCCCGAAACCCCTCCTGAGAGGCTGGGGTGCCCGGCGTAGCGGCCTCGAAGGCCCCTGGGAGGGCGGGGAGGATATGGGGCAGCGGGTGGCAGCGCTCGCCTGGGGCGTACGCGGTGGGCCTGACGGACGTGCGGGTGGCCTGGCTGGCAGGACCGCGAGAGGCACGACAGGAGAGGACGCACCTTAAGTGCTGAGAACTGATCCCGGGTGCAGCTCTCGAGGCTTATGGTGCGTCCTCGACAGGTGGCCGGTGCGGCCGCTGGGAATGACGTGCGGCCCGGCGGGTGGGTGGAATCTCGGCGCTCGGCGGGCTCGGAAGCTGTCGGTGTCAGCGGCGGACGAGGCGGGACAGGATGATGCCGGCGGTCACCACGCCTCCAGCGACGGCGGCCGCCTTGGCGAGCGTGGAGGTCGCCCTCGGGTCGCCCTGCTTGGCGCGTTCCCAGGTCTCCTCTGCCCTGCTCGGCCCACCGGTGGGCTTCCTCGCGCGAGTCGGGCCGGCGCCGGCCGCGGACTCGCTCACGCAGGTGGTCGGCCCGGGCACTCGCCTCGCTCGCGCAGATGCTCCCTCGGCCTCCCTCGCCTGCGTGCGCGGGTCGACCCAGGATGCGAACTCATCGACGCTCGCCGCCAGGGGCTGCGCGCTGGGCGCGCAGCCGCTCCTCGATCTGCTCGGGGCTCAACGCCCGGAGCCGGCAGCCCCGGCGCCATCGGCGCCGGACGCGCCTGCCTCCTGACCGCTGGTCATGCCCGGCCCGCCCGAGCGCGGAAAACCTTGACTGCGGCGACGGTCGCCGTCACGCTCAGACCCGCCGGACGAGCCCCGCCGCCGTGACGATCCCCAGCGAGGCGGGTCACCGTCGCGGGCGTCGTCGAACAGGCGGGTAACGCGCTGGCCGAGGGTCAGCGTGCCGGGCTCATCAGGAGTCGACACCGCCGTTGGGTCGGTGCCACCGCCGACCAGCGAGGTCAGACGGCTCTTGACCCTGCCCGACCCTTTCCTCGACCTTGCTGACGGCCTGGCTGCGAGATCCTGAACCTGCTCGCGGGCCTTGAGCTTGGCGACCTTGGCCAGGTTGTGCGGCGCCAGGCGGGCGGCGAGCTCGTCGACGTCGGCGGCCAGTGCCTGGCGCCGGGCCGCCATGTCGGACAGCACGGCATCGGCCGACGGCGCGGCCTGCGCGCGGACGCGGACGTGGGTGCGGCGTGGGTGCTCACTGGGCGTTCCCCCTCTCCAGGCCGGAGGCGACGGCGCCCTTGACGGCGTTGACCGACTCCATCAGACCCTCCTGCGGCGTGGGTGTGTCCGCCTTGGCGGCCTTGAGCCGCTTGATACCGATCAGGGCCATCGGCACGGCGATCACCGTGAGGGATCAGTGCCACCACGAGGAAGGCCGCCCACAGCGGCATGACGTTGGACAGCGCCGCCGTCATCGCCCCGAGCAGCAGCCCGAAGATGAACAGGGCCAGAACCCCGGCGGCGCCGAGCAGCCCGGCTCCCAGGCCCATCTCCTTGGCCATGCGCTGGCCCTTGGCCTTGGCCAGATCGATCTCACCTCGCACCAGCGCCGAGATGTTCTCCGAGATACGGGCGATGAGCTCACCGAGCGTGGGCTGGGACCCGTTGGTCCCCCGAGGAGGCGTGGTGGAGGCCGACGGCGTCGCCTGCGACGGCGGGGAGTGGCTGGTTGTTGGGCATGAACGGACCTTCTGTGTGAGGTGCAGCGTTGGGTGCAGTCGACTGACTGCGAGGCGGCGGGATCGCGACAGTGGGACGACCCGCCGCCCCAAGAATCTCACAGCGCGCGCCATCGTGGAACAACGCAGGCCCGGGCGGGTTTGTAGGTTAGGGATATGGGGCCCGGCTTTCGCCACCGGCGATCTACGAGGGCGAGCGCTCGGATCCGGACCGCTACTCCTGGTTCCAGGCCTGCGCCAGGCTCGCGTACTCCCCGCCGAGGGCCACGAGCTCGTCGTGGGTGCCGAGCTCGACGATCCGCCCGTCCATGACGACGGCGACCCGGTCGGCGTCGGCGGCCGTGTAGAGACGGTGGGCCACCTCGATGACGGTGCGCCCGGCCAGCGCCGTGGACAGGGTCCGCTCCAGGGTGCGCGCGGCGCGCGGATCCAGCAGCGAGGTGGCCTCATCCAGGATGAGCGTGTGTGGGTCCAGTAGCACGAGTCGGGCCAGCGCCACCTCCTGGGCCTGGGCTGGGGTGAGGTTCAGGTGCCCGGAGCCGACCATCGTGTCCATCCCCTCGGGCAGCTCGTCCACCCAGGCGTCGGCCCCGATGGCCTCGATCGCCTCGCGGATCGTCTCATCCGAGGCACTTGGACGCCCCAGGCGCACGTTGTCCGCCACGGACCCGACGAACACGTGGTGCTCCTGGGTCACCAGGGCCACGTGGCGGCGCAGCTCGTCCTCGGTGAGGTCCGTCAGCGCCACCCCGCCCACGCTCACGCGCCCGGAGGTGGGCGGGTTGATGCCCGCCAGCATCCGCCCCAGTGTGGACTTTCCGGAGCCCGAGGGCCCGACGACGGCCAGCCGCTCCCCGGGCACAAGCTCCAGGTCGATCCCGTGGAGCACCTCGACGCCCTCCCGGTAGGAGAAACGCACGTCGTTAAGTACGATCCGCGTGCCCTCGGGCTCCTCGCCGGTGGGGGTGCGGTCGTCGGGCACCTCCTCAACGCCCAGGATCCGGGACAGGGAGGCCTGGGCGATCTGGACCTGGTCGATCCAGAACATGAGCTGACCCACCGGCTTGGTGCAGCTCCATCGAGTAGAGGGGCGACGGTGGTGATCGCCCCTCAGGGTCGCGTAGCCGCGGGAGGCCAGGAACCCGCCCCACAGGAGGATGACGACGACGGGCGCCCGCCAGGCGACGTCGAGCACTATGAACAGGCGCACCCGCAGCATGGCCGTGTAGCGCTCCAGGGACCAGGCCTCTTGATGGAGGCCATGATGAGCCGCTCGGCGCGCCCCGATGCCCAGCGCGTCCACGGTCTGGGCGTGCTCGACCGTCTCGGAGACTGCGCCGTTGAGGCGGGCCTGGGCAGCCGACTCGGCCCGGTAGGCGGGGATGGAGATCGGCAGGTACCAGCGCATCATCGACCACACCGGCGGGAAGATGACCAGCAGCCCGAGCGCCAGGAGGGGTCGGCGAAGCGGCGGCCAGCAGCGTGAAGACGATCGTCACTACGCACACGAGGATCTGGGGATCCCCACCCGCACGAGGAACTCGATGCGGGAGACGTCGGTGGTGCGCCCCACGAGGTCGCCGGTGCCGGCGGACTCCACGGCGCTCAGCGGCAGGTGCACCACCCGGTTCATCATGCGCTCGCGCAGGTCCGCGAAGACCGACTCGCCCAGGGTCCGGGCGTACTTCTGGGCGAAGCGGTTGATGAGTGCGCCCACGAGCGTGACCGCGATGATGGTCAGCACGATCCGGTCCACGTAGCCGGCGTCGGCCCGCCCGGCCGAGACCCGCCCGACCAGTCGCCCCAGCAGTTGCGGGGCCACGAGCGTGGACAGGACCGCGACGATCTGGAGGGCCAGCACGACGGCGAAGCGCCACCGGTAGGAGGCCATGATCCCGAAGGTCTTGCGCAGAGCGACCGGCCCTGGCGCGACGGGAAGCGCCATCAGCAGCTCACCTCCGTATCCTCGCCCAGGGCCCGGGAGACGACGGCGCGGTAGTCGGCCGCCTGCGCGTCGCCGGAGCGGGCCATCGCCATGAGCTCGCGGTGCGTGGAGCGCAGCACTCGGCGCCGCTGGAGTCGAGGAAGACGACCTCGTCGCAGGCCTCCAGCACCAGCGGGGAGGCGGTGACGACGACGGTCGTGCCCGGCGCGCCCGGTGCACGGGCGGCCACCCCTGGCCTCGGTGTGGGAGTCCGCGCGGAGGTCGGCTCGATGAGCACGAGCGCGGGCGCCTCGGTGAGCAGTGCGGGCCAGGGCCACGCTGGCGCTGGCCGCCGGACAGGGGACCGCCCCTTCTCGGTGATCATCCCGGCCAGGCCCTCGCTGAGCGAGGTCAGGACGTCGCCCGCGTCGGCGATCTCGATGGCCTCCAGCAGGCGGTCGTCAGCTGGGGGCCCTCGCGCTCCTGGGCGCGGACCTGCTGGTCGACGTCGGCCCGGTGGTGCGCTCGGCCTCGGCGCGCACGAGGTCCGTAACGCCCGCCGGCTGCGGTCAGGGACCGCCGCGCGTCGAGGGCCTCGCGCAGGGTTCCGGTGAAGAGCCGCGGTCGCCTCGGACACGACGATGCTGGCGCGCACCTGGCCCAGGGGCATGGTCGCCAGCGGTCTGCCCGCCAGGGTCACGGTGGGGCCGGCGTCGGTGAAGCGCCCCAGGCGCGTGGCCAGGTCGGCGGAGACCCTGCGGGTCGGGACACACGAGGGCGTCGCGGCCTTCCTTGAGGCGCAGGCCGCTGCGGGTGTCCACCAGGTCGCCGCTGACGAGGGTGGGCCGCGGCCGTCCAGGTCGAGGCGCTCCACGAGGCTGCCGGCGGCGGGCGTCACCTCAAGCAGACGGCTCAGGCGCCGGGCACCCACGACGGCCCGGGTGCAGTCCTGCACGGCGCTGGTGAACACCCACAGCGGCCAGGACATGTAGGCGGTGTAGCCGTAGAAGGTGATGAGCCCCGCCGGGGTGAGGCTGCCGGCCACGGCTGCGCGCGCCGCCACCCACACGACGATCGCGGCGAAGAGCGGGCAGCAGCACCTGGAGGGTCAGTGAGGGTCGCCTGGGAGGAGGCCACCCTCGACGCCGCGACGCCGCAGCTCCTGGGAGGCGTCCCGGTAGCGGCGGGCGAAGACGTCCTCCCCGCCGATGCCCCGCAGGATCAGGCCCGCCACCGTGTCCGTGGTGATCGTGGTGACTGCGGACTGGGCCTCGCGCTGGACGGCCCTGCCGCTTCTGCAGGGGGCGGATGACCAGGGTGACGATGGCCGCCACCAGCGGCATGCCCAGGATGACGATGAGCCCCAGGCTCACCGAGGTGCGCAGCATGAGGACTGGCCACGACGAGGAAGCTGGCCGCCGCCCCCAGCAGGGCCGGCAGGTATTCGATGAGGCTTGCCCAGGTAGCTCGGCGTCGGAGCGATGATGTGGCGACCTCACCGGTGGAGACCTGCCGGGACAGGTCCTGCCCGTGGCGGAGATCTGCGGCCCCACGAGCCGGTCGACGTCGAGGCGGTGCGCATCCAGGCCGTCACCCCGAAGTAGGACAGCATCGTGTCCCCGACGGCGTAGACGACGAACAGCACCAGCAGCAGCGCGCCAGTACCCCAGACACGGGCCGTTGAGACTGTTCTCGATGCTGGCGTCCAGGGCCCTGGCCCAGGAAGGCCGGCACGATCGCCTGGATGATGTTGGAGGTGCAGGCCGCCAGGGTCGCCAGGGCTGACAGGGACGGCGGCGCGGCGCAGCAGCCAGCGCAGAAGCGCCCGGCCCCTGATGACGGGGACAGAGCAGCGGGGCGTCGGGGGTCATCGACAGGGTGATCAGGGTGGCTGGATCGACCGGGAGAACGGTTCGGGCATGATCGCATCGAGGCTACCGGAGCTGAGCGCAGTGCGGCAGGGGGAGACGAGTGACGAGGAAGATAGCGGGTGCGGGAATATCCGGCGAGTGCGGTCCGGGTGTCTCGGGCGGATCCAGGAGCGCGCTGGTGCCCCGGTCCGCTCGGGATGGCGGGGAGTCGGGCCGGGGCTGCCGGAGTCGGCAGGGTCCGTCGTTATTCCAGTGCCGGCTGGATGATTCGGAACCGCCGGCTGCCGCCGTGAGGCGCCAGCAGATGTGTGGACGGTGCCGGGCGGAGCCGGCGTACCGCGCTCCCACCTACCGTCTGCTCAGTGCTCACTCGGTGGCGATGGCATCCAGGACCGGGAGCCGGGAGGCCCGTAGCGCCGGCCACAGGGCCGCGATAATGCCGACCACCACGGAGAGCGCGAGCATGCCCACCATCTGGCCCCAGGGGACGCTCAGAGACGTGAGCCCCTGGTCCTCCAGGATCTTCTTGAGCGCCGCTGCCAGGACCACTCCGGTCGCCCCGCCCAGCACAGTGCCGTACAGGGAGGTGAGGACGGACTCGGTGATGATCTCGCCGGCCAGCTGGGTCTTGCCCAGTCCGACGGCGCGCATGAGCCCGATCTCCCGGGTGCGCTCCGAGACCGAGAGCACCAGAGTGTTGACGATGCCCAGGATGGCGATGACGATGCTCAGCCCGAGCAGCCCGTAGAGGACGGCGAGCATCTGGTTGATCCGCTGGCCGACCTTGTCGGAGAGCTGGCTGGCGTCGTTCACCGAGTACTGGTAGGTGTCAGCCACGATGTCCTCCGCCTTGTGGCGCACGGTGTCGAGGTTCGCACCGTCCTCCAGTGTGAGGAGCATGCCCAAGGGTGCGTCCAGGACGTGGTCCGGGTCGGTGCTGGTGCCCGGTGAGGTCCAGGACCCCACCGCCGCCGCCACCTTGGGGGAGTAGAAGTAGGTGCCGCCGATTCCCTTCGGGTCGACAATGGCGCCGACCGTTGCCTCTACGCTCCCGTTCGGGCCGGTGAGAGTGACCTTGTCGCCCATCTTGAGGTTCTCATTCTTGTTGACCGCCACTTGCGTGGCATCGAGGTCGCTCAACGATCCGGAGGTCACCCGTATGTCGTAGGCACTGGAGTAGGTGGCGGGGTCGATGACGAGGGATGTCGCCGCAGGATTCTGAGAGCCATCGGGTTTGGTGACGGCGTTGACGTAGAGGGTGTAGGAGGAGGTCTCCTTGACGCCGTCGATCGCGGCGAGCTCCTTGGCCTTCTCGCTGGAGAGCTTGGTGTTCGAGCTGCTCATTGTTGCGGGCTGGACCAAGAAGTCGGCCTTGAGGGACTTGTCGATCTCGTCGGCGGTCGAGGCGCTGAAGGAGGCGGCCAGTGTGGCGCCGGCGCACACCAGCGCCATGCCCACCATGAGGGCGCCGGAGGTGTTGCCGTGCGGCGCGGGTTGTGGACGATGTTGCGCAATGCCAGGCGTCCAGACGGCCGCAGCATGCGGAATGGCAGTCCCAGGACGGCGACCACCGGGCGCGCCAGGGTCGGGGAGACGATGAGCAGTCCCAGGACCACTCCTCCCGCGCCCAGGCCCATGATGAGCTGGCGCTGCTCCAGGTCCTCGTTCACCCAGGCGGCGGCGACCGCGGCCGCTCCGGCTGCCAGCAGCAGCCCGCCGATGATCGTGCGCAGCCCCAGCGACTTCTCCCGAGAGCCCGAGACCCCGCGCATCGCCTCGACCGGGTGGGTCAGGGCGGCCTCACGCGCCGGTAGCAGGGCGCCGATGATGGTGACGGCCAGTCCCACCACCAGTGAGATCACGATGATCGGCGCGGTCAGGCCGGTGCCCTCCAGCAGCGGCATGCCCATGTTGTCCAGCAGCTTGGCCAGTCCGGCCAGGAGCCCGGCCCCTGCGGCCACGCCCAGGGCGGAGCCGACGATCCCGATGACGACCGCCTGGAGGAACACGATGCCGAATACCGATCCGGGCGATGCGCCCACCGCTCGCAGGAGGGCGAACTCCTTGACCCTGCTGGCGCACACTCATCGCGAAGGAGTTCAGCGATGATGAAGGAGCCCACGAACATGGCGACGACGACGAAGACCATGAGGAAGGTCTGAACGAAGCCCAGCTGGGACTCGATGGTCTTGTTCTGCTCCTTGATGAGCTCGGCGCGAGTCTTCACCTGAGCGTCGTCGGGAACGACCTTGGCGACCTTGGACTTGACTGTGTCCAGCGAGGCTCCTTTAGCAAGGTCGATCGTGATGTCGGAGACCTTCCCGTCCGGGGCGGCGATGGGCATGAGCCAGTCCGGGTCCATTCCCACGACCGTCGCGCTGGCCATGGAGGACTCGAAGTGGAACTCACCGACCACGGTGACCTCGGTGGGCTGACCCTGGATGACGATGTGCGTCTTGTCCCCGACCTTGAGTCCGGAGTTCTTCAGGGCCCCGGACTCCAGGGCGATCTCGCCCCCGCCCTGGGGCATGTGACCCTGGGCCCAGGTCCGGCCCGGCTCCTTGTCGTACAGCGGCAGGAAGAGCGTGGGTGCTCCCATGTTCGAGACCGGGGTGTCGTTGGCGCCCACGAGGACCCCGGTCGTCTGGGCGTCGGGCTGGCGGCCCTCGACGCCGTCGATCTGCTTGATCTGATCGGCCAGGGAGCCATCAATGGGCTGGGTCTGTGTGGAGTCGGAGGAGTCGTTGTTGTCGTCGGAGGCGATCTTGGGACCCTGGACGTACAGGTCCGAGGTGATGGTGGAGGAGGTCAGCTTGGAGAAGGTCTCCGACATGGAGGCGCGCAGGGCCAGTGTGCCCGACAGGAATGCCACCCCCAGGACGACCGCGAAAGTGGTGAGGAAGAACTGCTTGGCATGGGCGCGTACGGAGCGCCAGGCGACTCGGTTCACGGCTCAGGCCCCCTTGGTGGCGGGCGCGGAGTCGGCCTCGCTCAGCTCGCGCAGGGCGTCCAGGACCCGGTCGCGGTTGGGGTCGGCCAGCTCGGCCACGACGTGCCCGTCGCGCAGGAAGATGACGGTGTCCGCCCAGGCGGCCGCCTCCGGCTCGTGGGTCACCATGACCACTGACTGCCCCAGGTCGTTGACGCTGCGGCGCAGGATCTCCAGGACCTGCTCGGTGGAGTGGGAATCGAGGTTGCCGGTGGGCTCGTCGGCGAAGACGACTGCCGGCTCGCCCACGAGCGCTCTGGCGCAGGCCACGCGCTGGACCTGGCCGCCGGAGAGCTCGGCGGGCCGGTGGGACAGGCGGTCCTTGAGGCCGACGGCGTCGACCACCTGGTCGAAGCGCTGCCGGTTGACCTTCTTGCGGGCGATGTCCAGGGGCAGGGTGATGTTCTCTGAGGCTGAGAGCGTGGGGACCAGGTTGAATGACTGGAAGATGAAACCGATGCGCTCGCGGCGCAGACGGGTGAGGCGACGCTGGCTCATGGAGGAGACCATGTCTCCGTCAAGCATGATCTCCCCGGAGGTCACCGAGTCCAGGCCCGCCAGGCAGTGCATGAGAGTGGACTTGCCGGAGCCGGAGGGGCCCATGATCGCGGTGAAGCGGGCTCGGGCGATGTCGACGTTGACGGCGTCGAGTGCTTTGACGGCTCCCGAGCCGCGGCCGTAGACCTTGGTGAGGCTGCGGGCGGAGACCACCGGGTTGTCGACGGGGCGGTGAGGAGCGAGGACGGAAGGGGCTGCTGGTACAGGAACGGAACTACTCATAGATTCAGTCTGACAGTGGCATGGATCGGTCGAATCCTCCTGACGGAGGACAAGCCCCTGGCCGTACGGCCGATTGACCCTGATCTGCGGTAGGGGACTCCCCTGAGACGAGGGTGCGCGCCCGTGACTGGGCGGCGGATTTCCTCGGTCGACATCGTTTCTTGACCCTCGTGGCCGATTCGTGACTACCATCAAGGCTGATCGGCGCCTTTGAAGGACCCAGGACGGGTTGTGACGAGCCTGATCAGTCGAGGTCACCCATACGTTCTCCCGGAAGGGCTCTGCATGGATCCGGTTCAGCTCATGATGGCGGCTCACCAGGCCGACGCGGCGGTTGCCGCCCAGACCCCGGATCAGGCCCTGCAGGCCGCGATCGCGCAGAGCCGGCCAGACCTGTGGGCTCCGTTGTCGACCAACCCGGCGGCCTACCCCGACCTGCTCGGCTGGCTGGCCAGCACCGGGAACGTCGAGGTGCTCGCCAACCTCCGGGCACGCGGCTTCCTGACCGACGACGCGGAGGCTGCTGCTGCCGGTACCGCGGGCGGCGAGCCCGTCGCGGAGCCCGCTACCGCCCAGGAGGCCCCGGCGGAGGCGGAGCCGGCTGAAGAGAAGCAGACGGACGCGGAGCAGAGTCAGGAGCAGACCGAGGCACCGCAGGCCTCCGAGGAGGCCGAGCCGGCTGAGGACGATCCCACGCCGGTGGACGAGGACGAGGCTGAAGCGACTGAGGGCGGTGAGACTGCCACTGAGACCGCAGAGGACGCAGACGTCACCGAGGATGTCACCGAGGCTGTCACTGACGAGGCCGTGGGCACCGCTGATGACGGTCCTGGCGAGGCCGATGACGAGCAGGAGACTAGGGAGGCTGAGGAGGACAAGGAAGTCGAGGAGGGCGCCGAAGCGGCTGAGGACCCGGGCCCCGATGAGCCGGATGATGAAGGCTCCGATGAGCCGGCCACCGATCTGACGGCGGAGCCGACCGAGGACGACGAGGCTGCGAACGGCGTTGAGGATGTCGCTGTTGAGGATGTCGCTGACGGGGGCTGCGGACTCCGACGATGATGGTGCTGGCACGCCGATGCAGAGGTGGAGGCGGACGAGTCCCTTCGAGGACGAGTCGGGTCCGGGTGATCAGGCCGTCGAGGATGTCGAGGCCGTTGAGGACTCAGCAGCCGGCGAGCCGGCTGACGACTCCGAGGATGAGCCGGTCGCGGCTGATGAGGGCTGGACCGAGGACATCCCAGAGGATGACGACAGTCAGACCGAGCCCGTCCCCGCGGCTGATGAGGGTCAGACTGAGGACATCCCAGAGGTTGAGGCCCCGGCGGTCTTCGCCTTCGCGTCTCAGTGGCCCGAGGTCGGCTCGGCCGAGGCGATGACCTCGGCGCAGTCCGCGGCCCCGGCGGCCGGCTCGGTCGCTTCTGCGGCGGGCTCGGCCGATTCGGTGGCTCTTCCGGTGGCACCACCACCGTCGGCCGAGGACATTGCCGCCTGGGCGGAGACCCCAGCGGGGCGCCGTCGGGCTTCTCCGCCGCGCAGCCGGCGGTGGAGCAGGACATGTTCGGAGCCCAGATGGCGGCCCAGATGCCGCCGCCCCAGCAGCAGAAGCAGTCCTCGAGATCCGGCACCGGGCGCCTGGTGGCGATCATCGTGGTTCTCCTCCTCATCATCGCCGGTGGAGGCGGCGTGTGGGCCGGCAACTACTTCTCCAGCAAGGACAAGGACGACGACTCCACCTCCCAGGACAAGGCGGGCGAGGGCGGCAACCAGAACAACGGCCAGGCCGACGCCGCCGCGACGTCAACCGCGACGGCCCCTGCCCTCGGGCGCGGTCAAGGCCTGCTCCAGCATGCCGACCTTCACCATCACCTCGGTGGAGGACGGCCAGGGCGAGCTGAATGTCCAGGGCAATGTGACGACCTCCTGCGCCGAGGGCGACTTCCTCGGCGGGTCATCCAACCAGGTCCTCATCTACAGCTCCGCGAGCCCGACCGGCGGCGCCGACGTCGACCACCTCGTGGCCTCGGGAACCTTCGACCTCTCCGGCGATCCGCTCATCATCCCCAACGGCGGACGGGCGGTGACGCTGCGCTTCGGCGAGCAGCACTACTTCCGCACCGCCAAGGACCTCGACCTCAAGACACTCACGGTCAAGCCCTCCTTCGACCGCGGTTCCCAGTCCAGCGTCACCTCGAAGAGCTCGACTAACTCACCGATGACGATGGCCTCGTCCACGAACTCCAACGCGAACCAGCAGGAGCAGGACGAGCAGGCCGCCGGCGATGCCCTGCAGTGGCAGGCCATGCACGACCGCTCCGCCGTCATGAGTAAGTTCCTGGGCAAGTGGACCCCGCAGCTGTCCTCCAAGCAGGTGGACCTGGTCGCCGACGGGCAGACCTGGACCAACCGCTCAATCCTCGCCGAGTTCCTCAAGACGCGGCAGGCCAACCCGAATGCCGTGATCGTCAACACCAGCGAGTGGTCGGTGTTCGACGTCGGTGGTTGGTGGGTGACCCTGTCCGGCGAGCTCTACGCGACCGCCGACGAGGCCAACGCCTGGTGCGGACTCCCAGGGCTACGACGCCGAGCACCGCCTGGCCAAGCGCATGGAGTCCAGCGGATCACCGCAGGGCACCACCAAGTCCCGCTGAGGCTCCGCCCTGCGGGGCCGGCCGGGCCGGCGCGCTTCAGGACTGGAGGCTGCCCTTGAGGGCCAGCACCCGTGCGGCCGACTCGTCCACCCGCGCCGCGAAGGCGGGGTCGGACTGGGCGGCGGCGATGAGGGCCTTGACCATGTCGGCGGCCACAGCCGGCTCCGCCGAGGCCAGCACGATGTCGCAGCCGGCCCGGATCGCCTGCACGGCCCGATCGCCCGCGGCCACACCCTGGACCTGGACGGCGGCGGAGACGTCATCGGTGATGACCACCCCGGAGAAACCCATCTCCGTGCGCAGCATGTCGGTGACGATCTTTGAGGAGAAGACGGCCGGCGCCGAGGCGTCAATGAGCGCGTAGGTGGCCGAGGAGACCATGATGACCTGCGCGCCGGCGGCGATGGCGCCGGCGAAGACGCTGACGGCAGTGTCGGGCAGGCGGCCCGTGGTGCGGTCGACGACGTCGGCGGAGGTGTCCGTGTTGGCCGTGACCCGCCCCAGGCCCGGGAAGTGCTTGTAGGTGGGGATGACCTTAGAGGCCTGCATCCCCGCGGCGAAGGCGCCGGCCTGGGAGGAGACGGTGGTGGCGTCGTGGCCGTACTCAGCGCCCCCAGTGGCCCGATGGGCTCGTTGGTGGTCGGTCGGTCGATGTCGACCAGGTCGACGACCGGGGCCAGGTTCATGTTGACGCCGACGTCGGCCAGCTCCTTGCCCCAGGTGCGCGCCGCGGCCTCCAGCTGATCGCGCGGCTGGGTCGACTGGTCCATCGCCGAGGGGATGTCGGAGAGCTCGAGCCTGACAGGACCTGGACCTCGCCGCCCTCCTGGTCGGTGGCCACGAGCATCAGGGTGTTGTGGGTGGTGGCCGAGCCGACCCTGCCGGTGAACGAGGCGATGACCTTCTGGGTCGCCTGGCTGCCCGCCGTGGTGCGGCTGGCAATGAAGATGCTGCCGACATGGTGGGTGTCGACGGCCCTCGTTGGAGGACTGCTTGGGGGCGGTGGCGTCCCACCCCGACCATCATGAGCTGGCTGACCTTCTCCTCCAGGCTCCAGCCCTCCAGCGCTCCGCCGGTGGCCGTCGCTGTGGCCGACGGCGTCGCGCTCACGCGGCCGCAGTGGGCGAGGGGCGGCGCTGGGCGATGCGGGCGCCGGGGTGGTGGGCTGCGGGCTGGGGAGGAGCCGCCGGCTGACGAGGAGCCGGGGATGAGGGAGCACCCCGCCGGGAACCGACCCCGAGGAGCGCCAGAAGTACTGGCCGTCGAGTCACGTGGTACTGCGGGAACTCACTCGGGGCGATGGGGCTGGGAGGCTCCCCGGCACCCGGAGCGGCAGGCCGATGACGGTCATTCATGCCGGCCACACTAAGGCAGGTCCCTGGGTGCTTGCGAGGTAATGAGTCATATGGTCTGTTCCGGGACTGTTCCCGGGGCTACGCCCAGCCCAGCTCGTGGAGGCGCTCGTCGGGGATGCCGAAGTGGTGGGCGATCTCATGGATGACGGTGACCGTGATCTCTTCCACGAGCTCCTCGCGGTCGATGCACCAGCGCTCCAGCGGCCCGCGGAAGATGAGGATGCGATCGGGCAGCACCATGGACCAGCCCTCGTCGCGCTCGGTGAGAGGGACGCCGTCGTACAGTCCCAGGAGCGTGGGGCGGCCGGCCTCGTCGTAGTCCTCATCGGTGAGCATCTCCGGGTCGGGCTCGTCCTGGACGAGGACGACGACGTTGTCCATCGCCTCGGCCAGGTCCTCCGGGATCTGGTCCAGGGCGTCGCCGACGACGTCCTCGAACTCCTGATCCGTCATCCGCCCTGAGGGCTGTACCCGGGGCTGTTCCGCCCCCTGCTGGTGCGCGTGGCTCACGGGGCCAGCCTGCCAGACCGATGGCCTCCGACTCGACTGTCCTGGATGCCCGGAATCATGCCGGAAACCGAGCGGTGAGGAGGGTCACGTCGTTGGGATTTGCGCTGCGGAAGACTGTCCCCTTAGTGTTCATCCCGGTTCGAGGCGCGACGACGTCGAAGGCCCCTGGCCCCCATCGTCTAGCGGCCTAGGACCCCGCCCTTTCACGGCGGTAGCACGGGTTCGAATCCCGTTGGGGGTACGGATTCGCACAAGTGAATAACACAGTGAATTCACACTGGCCTCGTGGCGCAGTTGGTTAGCGCGCCGCCCTGTCACGGCGGAGGTCGCGGGTTCAAGTCCCGTCGAGGTCGCGGAAAGGATTGGTCCGATCAGAAATGGTCGGACCGATTCCATCCCAAGGCTCTGTAGCTCAGTTGGTAGAGCGTTCGACTGAAAATCGAAAGGTCACCGGATCGACGCCGGTCGGAGCCACCGCGAAAGGCCCGGAACCCACAAGGTTCCGGGCCTTCGCTCTGTCTGCGCGCGCTCCGTCTGGGTCTGTGCTGCAGGTCCGCCTCCTGATGCGCCGGAGCGGTCGTCAGACGCATGGGGTGTGGTCACGTGCGTGCGTCGGGGCGGGCACGCCCGAGCGCGCCAGGCCTCTTCTGCGGGTCGCCTGCGGGAATCCCTCGCCATATCGGTCGCCAAGCAGGCCTTCATAGTGGATGATGGCAGCCCTGCATGTGTGCGACGCCACGTTCGTGAGTGCCAAGAGCCCGTACTCTACGCGGCCCGCACGCCTCCAGACACCCCTCGCCGCGTGACGGCGCCACATTCATACTGCGCAAGGAGGACGCCATGATCTCAAGGACCGTGACTCAGCCCCCGGGCGAGCCGATGGAGGAGCCGGAGGAGACCATCCATCCCGACCCCGAGGTCGTCGCGAACGCCTGGGTCGGCGACTGGCGCGCTCTGGAGGAGCGGGCCGCCGCGGACCTGGAGGGCTACTGGGCCGAGCGCGCCGGCGAGCTGGAGTGGTCCAGGCCCTGGGACACGGTGCTCGACGAGTCCGGGGCCCCTTTCTACCGTTGGTTCGTCGGTGCTCGGACGAATATCGTCTCCAACGCCGTCGACCGGCACCTGACCAACTCCCACCGCAACAAGCTCGCCCTCATCTGGGTGGGTGAGGATGTCGAGCAGGTGCGTACCTTCTCCTACTTCGACCTGGGCCGGGAGGTCGAGAAGATGGCCAACGTCCTCAAGGCCATGGGTGTGGGCAAGGGTGACGTCGTGACGATCTACCTGCCCCGCATCCCCGAGATCTTCTTCGCCATGCTCGCCTGCGCCAAGCTCGGGGCCATCCACTCGGTGGTCTTCGCTGGCTACTCCTCCGACGCCCTGAGCGCGCGCATCGACGACTCGGAGTCCAAGGTCGTCATCACTGCCGACGGCTCGTGGATCAACGGCAAGGTCTTCCCCTTGAAGAAGATCGTCGACGACGCGGTGCGCTTCTCGCCCACCGTCCAGAACGTCATCGTCGTGCGCAACACCGCCACCGAGGCTGTCATGGACCCCATCCGCGACCACTGGTACCACGAGCTGTGCAAGCTCCCAATCGCCCAGGGCCGCTGCGAGACCGTGCAGGTCGACGCCGAGGACCCCCTGTTCATCCTCTACACCTCCGGGTCCACCGGAAAGCCCAAGGCGATCCTGCACTCACGGCGGCTACCAGGTGGGCACCTTTACGTCACCCTCCACGACTGCTTCGACGTCCATGACGCCGACCGCTGGTGGTGCACCTCCGACCCGGGCTGGATCACCGGCCACAGCTACCTCGTCTACGGCCCCCTGCTCAACGGCGCCACCGTCTTCACTGTACGAGGGAAACCTGACCTTCCCCTACCCGGACCGCTGGTGGAACCTCATTGAGCGCTACGGCATCAACGCCTCTACACCGCCCCCACGGCCATCCGCACACTCATGCGCTTCGGCGAGGCCTGGGTGCGGCGCCACGACCTGTCCAGCCTGCGGCTGCTGGGCAGCGTCGGCGAGCCCCTCAATCCCGAGGCGTGGCGCTGGTTCCACCACGTCGTCGGCGCCGACCGCTGCCCGATCATCGACACCTGGTGGCAGACCGAGACCGGCATGTTTCAGATCACGACGGTCCCCTCCATGCCCCAGAAGCCCGGCGCGGCCGGCCGGCCGGTGTTCGGCCAGGAGGCGGCCGTCGTCGACGAGGAGGGCCGGGAGGTCCCTGACGGCGTCGAGGGGAACCTCGTCCTCAAGCGGCCCTGGCCCTCGATGATGCGCACTCTCTTCCGTGACCCGCAGCGCTACGTGGACACTTACTGGAGCAAGTACGCGGGCCTGTACCTGACCGGGGACTCGGCCAAGCGCGACGCCGACGGCTGGTTCTGGATCATTGGGCGCACCGACGACGTCATCAAGGTCTCCGGCCACCGTCTGGGCACGGCCGAGGTCGAGTCGGCGCTCGTCTCCCACTCCGCGGTGACCGAGGCCGCCGCCGTCGGGCTGCCCCACGAGGTCAAGGGGCACCCGTTCACGTCGCCGTCGTCCCTGGCTCACCGGGGTCGAGCCCTCGCGAGCTCGAGGCCGAGCTGCGCCAGCACGTGGCGGCGATCCCTGTCGCCGATCGCCAAGCCGGAGTCCTTCTGCTTCCCTCGAGTCGCTGCCCAAGACCCGTTCGGGCAAGATCCCTGCGCCGGGTGCTGCGGGCCCGGGCGCTGGGGCAGGACGAGGGAGACCTCCACCCTCGCCGAGGAGTGAGCGTCTCGGCCCGGCCAGAGCCCCTGATCCGGGGCCCGGTCGAGCCGCCGTGAGGGTCCCGGGACCTGACGGGTCCCGGGCCTCGTTCACGCCCTCGGGCGAGTCCCCGGCTGAGGTGGTGGAGAGTCTTCACCCGACTGCGCCGATAGGCGTGGCCGGTGGCGAAGATCCCGAAGGCGATGGCGGCGACCGGCCAGATGATCCATGAGATGTCCCAGGCGTTGAACACGAAGCTCCACAGCAGGTAGATGATCACCGTGGCCGGCCAGTAGATGCTGGCCACGAAGCTGATGAAGGGGTCGTCCTTGTCCTCGTCCTGCTCATTGTGCTGCCAGGCGGTGTAGTTGCTGGGGCCGACGGGCGCGGGGCCGGCGGGCCGACTGGGCTCGGTCGGGGCGCCGGCGGCGGGAGCGGCCTGCGGAGCACCGCCGGGCTGGATGTCGGCCGCGATGCCCAGCGTCGGGGCCAGCTCCCTGAAGGTTGCCGAAGTCAGTGATGACCTGACCGACCGCCTCGTTGTGGGTCTTGCCCTGGGCGATGGCGTCGTTGTAGGCGTCCTCCATCATGGCGCGCAGCTCGCTGCGGGCCTCGGTCAGGCGCGGCGTGGCCGGGTAGGGGGCGAACATGTTGTCGAGGAAGGTCTCGATGGTGTCCATCAGTGGGTTCCTTTCGCGAAGCGGTCGACGAGGGTCTTGGTGTCCTCCCACTCGGAGACCTTGGTGGTCAGGTGAGCGGTGCCCTCGGAGGTGAGGCGGTAGTAGGTGCGGGACTTGCCGGACTCGGACACTCCTGCGTAGGAGGCGGCCAGGCCGGTGGACTCCAGGCGCTTGAGGGCGGTGTAGAGGGTGGTCTGCTTGATGGTGTACTCGCCGTCGGAGACCTCGGTGATGGTCTTGGCGAGATCGTAGGCGTAGGACGGCTGCCGCTTCAGCAGGGACAGCACGATGAGGTCGATGTAGCCGCGAATGGCATCTGCGCTGATCATGTGAACCCTCCTTCCTTGGCTTGCTGTGGGGTGACTCTGAGGTCCTTGTGTGCATCTAACGTACTACGGCACACGTAGTACGTCAAATGGAAGTTGTGTGGAGACTTCATCGTCACTCGTGGCCGTTCGTCACAGCCTGGCACAGCCCCGCTGCCTACGCTGGTCCCATGCTCTTCGCAGCCACCACTCCACCCGCGTCCCCCAGCGCGGATCCTTCGGCGACCCCGACCCCACGCCCACCCCCGGTCCCACGGGCATACTGTCCCTGAACGTCGACCAGACGGTCGAGGTGGTCTCCAAGACGACGAACGACCTCGCCGCCATTGGCCTGCAGGCCGGTATCGGCGCCGCCATCGGCATCCTGGTCGCCGTCGTGCTCATGTCGATCCTCAGCTTCATGGGCAGGCGCCGCCTCCTGTACCGCGAGATCGTGGACTTCGGGCGCCGCCCCGCCTACGCCGTCGGCGCCATGACCGGGGCCTTCCTGGGCACCCAGATCGCTCTGACCGGGCTGCGGCAGACCAAGGAGGACTCGACGACGATGGTCGTCATCGAGCGGGGGGTGACCATCGCGCTCATCTTCTCGGTGACCTGGCTCGTCGTCGCCTTCGCCAAGGCCATCGAGTCCACCGTCGTCAAAGGGGTGCAGGCCAGCGAGAACCAGGGGCGCGCCAACCGCGTGACCACCCAGAGCCAGATCATCCGGCGCGTCGCCCAGGTGGTCATCATCATCGCCGGGCTCGTCAGCGCCATCATGACCTTCCCCAGCGTCCAGCTGGCCATGGGCTCCCTGCTCGCCTCGGCCGGTCTGGCCTCCGTCATCGCCGGTATGGCCGCACGCTCCATGCTCGGCAACGTCTTCGCCGGCCTCCAGCTGGCCACCACCGACGCCATTCGCGTGGACGATGTCGTCGTCGTCGACAACGAGCAGGGCACCATTGAGGAGATCACCCTGACCTACGTGGTCATGCGCACCTGGGACGAGCGGCGCCTCATCCTGCCCTCGACCCACTTCACCGAGAACCCCTTCGCCAACTGGACGCGCGGCGGCTCCCAGAGCACCGGCACCTTCACCCTCGAGCTGGACTGGCGCGTGCCCGTCGCCGCGCTGCGCGCCGAGCTGGCCCGGCTCGTGGCCGCCTCCACGGTCTGGGACGGGCGCCAGGCCTCTCTCGAGGTCTCCGACGCCGTCGGCGACCACGTCACCGTACGCGTGGTCCTCACTGGAGCCAACCCGGGCGACGTCGGCACCCTCAAGTCCTATGTGCGCGAGGAGCTGGTCGCCTGGCTGCAGCGCGAGGCCCCCTACGCCCTGCCGCGCACGCGGGTGGAGGTCGAGCAGGTCGAGGTCACCCAGGACCTTGGCCCGGAGGAGGTGGCCCGTGCGGCCGAGGAGATCGTCGTGCCAGGAAGGCCGAGGCCGACACTGCCATCAAGACGGTGGCCGGTGACGACGATACGGCCACCGAGGCCGCAGGGGAGACCGCGGCGCACGGCCTGGGGGCCAGGCGCGCCGTCACGCTGGGGCGTGCCATGGGCCGCTCCCTGCTGCACCGCGCCCGGCGCGGGGGCCTGGGCCCTCGGTGAGTCGGGCGGGCGGGGCGCTACGTTGCCGGGCACCCGGAGCGAGATTGGTGCGTTTTCGCTGCGTGAGACGCGGTTCGCCCGGCGCCGTCGTGCGGGTGACGATGGGGCCATGAGTACTGACACGAGTGGTGAGCCCTCCGCGATGCCTGCCTCCACGCCCTCCGAGCCGGTTGTCGACCTGGAGGCCGCGGTGCGCTACCGACGCGCAGTGGCGCCGCCCTGAGCCCCATGGAGTACCACGTGCTGCGCGAGGCCGGCACCGAGCGGCCCTTCACCGGCGCCCTGCTCGACGAGCACCGCGAGGGCGTCTACCGCTGCCGCGGCTGCGGCGCCGAGCTGTTCCGCTCCACCACCAAGTTCGACTCCCACTGCGGCTGGCCCTCCTTCTACGACCCTGCCAGCCTCGAGGCGGTCACTTTGAGCACCGACACCTCCCACGGCATGGTGCGCACCGAGGTCCGCTGCGCCACCTGTACGGCCACCTGGGCCACGTCTTCGACGACGCCCCCCAGACCCCCACCGGACAGCGCTACTGCATGAACTCCGTGAGCCTGACCTTCGAGGAGGAATGAGCATGATCCGGGTCCTGAGCCTCAATCTCCAGCACGGTCTGCCCGGTGCCGGGGCCGGGGACGGCAGCGCCGCCACCGGCTCGCTGGCCGGCGCCGACATCTCCGACCCCGCCACCGCCCGCGCCGTCATGCGGGCCACGGCCGAGCAGATCGCCGAGCTGGCCCCCGACGTCGTCGCGCTCCAGGAGGTGGACCTGGGCCAGGCCCGTTCCGGGCGCCTTCAGCAGGCCGCCTTCCTCGCCGAGGAGCTGGGGATGCTCACCTGCCGCTTCGCCGCCAGCTACGCCGGACCGGCCGTGGGGCTGCGCCGTCGGCCCCTGCGCAGCGCGCTCAGCTCGCCGACCGACGATGTCTTCGGGCTGCTGCGCGCCGCCGTTGGGGCCAGGGCCGATCGGTTACGGCAATGCCCTCATCTCCCGCTTCCCGGTGGCCGGCTGGCACGTCAAGCGCCTGGGGCGGGGGCCCTCCAGCATCGTCAAGCGCGGTGAGCGCGCCTGGGACCCGCGCTCCTACAAGGTCTTCACCGCCTCCAGCCGTGTCATGGTGGCCGCGACCCTCGACCTGCCGGAGGATGTCGGTGGGCCGGCTCGCCGGCTCTCCGTCGCCTCCACGCACCTGGCCACCCGCGGGTCCATGGCGGCGCGTCAGCTCGCCGCCGCCTGGGCGGCACTGGCCGGGTTGCCCGGACCGCACCTGCTCGTGGGCGACTACAACCTGGGTGCCGAGCAGGTCGAGGCCCTGGGGCTGGGGACGCACCGTGGGGAGGGCATACCTTCCCGGCCGCCGACCCCACGAGGCGCATCGACCATGTCCTCACCGACCTGTGGCCCACCGGCCCCGACGGTCTTCCGCTGACCGATGAGGCGGCCGTGGCCGCGGCGGGAGACGGGGAAGTCGGGAGCCCGCTGCTGCGTGCCGTGGACTGGGGGACGGCCTCCTTCATCATCTCCGACCACGTCGGCACCTGGGTGGACCTCGAGCCGGTCGGCTAGCCGCTGCGTGTCCGCGCGCCTCAGCTACGGGGCGTGTACCCGGCCCCGTTGCGGTCCCGCGCCCTCATGCGGTCCCTAACCTTGAGGGGCGCGTTCGAGCAGAGGGATACGAAGGCGCGCTCTACCCCTACGAACTCGTCGCGCCGCGTCCTATGATCTCAGTCGGATTATCTCCGTCGAAGCGGCCGATGAGAGGGGAAGCCGAGGCTATGGGTGATGTCGTCGCGGGGCTGGCCGTCTTCGGGGTGGTCATCGCCGTCGGCTGGCTGCTGGTGCGCACCCGGGCCGTGCCCGCCGACGCCGACGGGGTCCTCACCCGCGTGTGCTTCTTCGCCGCCACCCCGGCGCTGCTGGTGACCACCCTGAGCCGAGCGGACCTCACGGCCGTCGTCTCGCGGACCACCGCCGTGGCCGTGGCCGCCGAGCTCGTGGCCATCGTCTCCGCCTGGTGCCTGCACCGCCTCGTGCTGCGCCGCTCCACCGCTGAGGCCACCATCGGCGCGCTCGCCTCCGGCTACGTCAACGCCGCGAACCTGGGCATCCCGGTGGCCGTCCTCGTCCTGGGCGACGCGGCCACCATCGCCCCGATCCTTCTGCTCCAGCTCCTGGTGCTCACCCCTGTCACCTTCACCGTGCTCGACGCCGTCACCCGCCGCGGTAACCCGTCTCGCCTGGCGACCCTGACCGTCCCGCTGCGCAATCCGCTGCTGTGGGGTGTCGTGGCCGGGACCGCGGCGAACCTGAGCGGCCTGGACCTGACTGCCTGGTGCGGGGCTACCCGGCCCAGGGCCTGGAGATGCTCGGGCGCGTCGCGGTGCCGCTCATGATGCTGGCGCTGGGCATGAGCCTGGCCGGGGCGCCCCGGCCCCTGCGGAGTCCCGAGCCGGACGCATCTGTCCGAGGCGCGGGCCGACGCAGCGGCCTGTGGCTGGCCGTGGGCTGGAAGCTCGCTGTCATGCCGGGGCTGGCCGTCGTCGTCGGGCTGGCGACGGGACTCAGCGGAGCACAGCTGCTGACCCCGGTCGTCACCGCCACCCTGCCCACGGCGCAGAACGTCTTCATGTACGCCTCGCGCTACGGGGTGGGCAAGGACCTGGCGCGTGACGCGGTCCTACTGACCACCGCCGGGTTCGTGCCCGTGGTCCTGCTCGCCGCCGCGATCCTGCGCTGATCGCGGCGGCGCGGGCTCATCGTCTCAGGGCAGCTCGTCGCGGGTGGGCGGATTGGCCCCGGCCCGCGAGACCGTGATGTCGGCGATGGCCGCGGCGTGACGCACGATCCGCTCCAGGGTCTCGGCGTCCACGGCGCGCAGCGCCTCGCGCCGGTCCGCGCCCACGAGGTCCTCGCTCCACAGAGCATCCTCCAGGCCGCCCATGAAGGAGTCGCCTGCGCCCACTGTGTCTGCCACGACGACGCTCGGGTCGGCGGGCACCTCCAGGCGCACCCCGGAGGCGGACAGGGCCAGTGCCCCCTCCTTGCCGCGCGTGACGACCACGACGGCCGCCCCCGCCTCCAGCCAGGAGCGCAGCACCGTCTCCAGGTCCGCGTCCTGACCGTAGAGGCCAGGCGATGTCCTCATCGGAGCGCTGACCAGGTCGGACAGGGCCACGAGGCGCTCGACGATCCGGCGGGCGTCCTCGGGCTCACCCATGAGCTGGGGGCGGGCGTTGGGGTCGTAGGCGATGGTGGAGGTGGCGCGGGTCGCGCGCAGCAGCTGCTCCACGGTGGCGGCGCCGGGGGCCAGGATCGCCGCGATCGAGCCGGTGTGCACCAATAGTGGCGCCTCACCGTCAGCCAGGTTCGGGCGCGGCGGGTTCCAGTCCAGGTCGAAGACATAGGTGGCGGCGCGGTCCTCACCGATCGTGGCCTGCGCCGTCGAGGTGCGCTCGGCGCCGTCGGCGCCCGCAGCCAGGCGGACCCCGGAGGCCTCCAGATGGGCGCGCACGGCCTTGCCGCGCTCATCGGTGCCGATCCAGCAGTGCAGCTCGGCGTCGCGGCCCAGGCGCGCCAGCCCCAGGGCGACGTTGGCGGGCGAGCCGCCAGGGGATGTCCACGGGCTCCTGCCCGGGGTGGATGACGACGTCGACCAGCGCCTCGCCGATGACGAGGGCGGATCCTTGGCGGCCGGGTGCGGTCATGGTGACTCCTTTGTGCGGGACCGGGGACCGGTCGCTGTGAGTGAGGTGAGAGGGAGAGACGGCGAGGCGTGATCCGGGCAGAGGGGGGACGCGTCGGCGCGAAGCCCCCCGTGGATGGTCGGCAGGATGGTCGATGAGTGGGGTCGAAGGGTGAACACTCACAGACTACCGATCCGGCACCGCCCTCAGGGCGTGTCTCGCCCGACGATGTCCACATCCGCGACAAAGCAGCTCCAGCTCCCGGAACGCATGAAGGGGAACCTTGGAATCATGCGGTTGCACTCCGTCTGAATGAGAATGATCCGAGCCTTTGTCACAGATTTGGACATCCACGGCTCCCTTCCTGCTGCTCCTGTTCTGGTTCCCGGTGTCGCCCGATCAGCGCACCGCTGCCAGCCGGAGCCCCGGTCCCTTCGTCGCGCGGGCGGGCACGAGCGCGGCCTGGAGCCGCTGAGCCGGGCGGGTCATGCCCTGTCAGTCCGCGGACTCGTCCTGAGCGACAGCGGCCAGGCGGGCGCGGGCATCGTCGAGCCAGGTCTGGCACCGCTGGGCCAGGGCCTCGCCGCGCTCCCACAGGGCCAGGGAGTCCTCCAGCGGGACGGATCCCGCCTCGAGGCGCTGCACGACGGCCACCAGCTCCTCGCGGGCCCGCTCGTAGCTGAGCGAGGCCCACGTCCTCGTTGGCGCTGGAGGCACCATCACCGGAGGATGCCGAAGACGGTGAGGACCCTGACGATGCCGAGTAGGCGCTGTTCTGGGGTGAGTACTCGTCTGGGTACTGGTCGGAGTATGGGCCGGGGTTCATCTCGGAGCTCACATGCCGATTCTCGCACGGGCCGGCCCAGGGACAGAGCGGACGACGCGGGCCGAAGTGATCCCCTCGGCGCCAAAGTGCCCAAGAGGGACGACTTTGACGGTGCCCCGTCTCAGTGGCGTTAGCATCTGTGCTGGCCAGAGCATTTTGGTGCGGTGTCGACTGGTTGTGGAAGCTCCAAAGTCGTCCCATATGGACAAAATCCCGGCCTGAGTCTCTCCTTGACTCCTGCTGGTTCCGGCCGAAGAGCACCGATGCGTCAGACCACACTTCTACCCCGCTGCGCCGTTGGAGGTCGTCTCATCGAGGTGTTTCAGCACTTCCGCCAAACCTGCCTGTGCCAGTGCCTCGCGGCCGGCCTCCGTGACCTTGACGGCCCGGCTCCGCCCGATGCGCGTGATCCAGGCCCGATCGAAGAACGCCTGCGTCAGTGCGGTCCCCAGCGGCCCGCCGAGGTGGAACCGCCGCTCGGTGGAGTCCATGCACGCCTCCCCGCGGGAACGAAGCGGCTTCTCCAGCCCCCAGGTAGCCAGCAGATCCCCTCCGGAATCGGTCAGCCGCCAGGAGGAATCCAGGTGGCCGCGCTCCTGGAGGTGCTCGGCCAGACTCACACCGAGTCGCCCCGCCAGGTGGCGGTAGCAGGTACGGGCTGCCAGCAGCCGCTTGTTGGCGGTCCACGCATTGAGGCTGTGCGCCGTGGGCGAGTACTGATGCTGACATCGCCCCCAGTGCCTCGATGACTCGAGCCGCCTCGGGTCCTGAGATCGTGACGTAGCAGTGCCGCCCTGGCGGACCCTCGTGATGAGGCCGTGCGCTTCCAGCACGTCGACATGCTCGCTGGCCGTCGATCGCGCGGTCCCGGCGTATGAGCCGAGCTCGCCCACCGTCCAGGCGCGGCCGTCCATGAGCGCCGCGCACATGGCGGCCCGCGACGGGTCGGCGAGCGCCGCGGCCGTGCCGGCGACGTCGGGAACCGCCTCGGGGAAGAAACGGCCAGGGAATCCGTGACATGTGGCCAGTATGCGCCCGCGCCGGTTCGGTGAGCGCCGAACGATTGCGGCTCCTAGCCTGCCGGTGACCGGCATCAGCCGGCAGACGGGGCCAGAGGGCCCGAAGCGACAAGGAGACCACTTATGAGCGGATACCGACGGTGCGGCGCCCTCATCGCGGCGCTGCTCGGGTTCTTCGTCGTCATGCTCGACACGACGGTCGTCAACGTGGCACTGGCGCGGATCGGCACGGATCTGGGCGCTCCCGGTCGCCTCCCTGCAGTGGGTCGTCGACGCCTACGCCCTCACCTTCGCCGCCTTGCAGCTGTCGGCAGGGGCGGCCTGCGACCGGATGGGTGCTAGGAGCGTCCACCTACTCGGCCTGGCGGTCTTCGGCCTGCTCTCGGCGGCCTGCGCCCTGGCTCCTGCCGGCGGAGCACTCATCGCCTTCCGGGCGCTGCAGGGGGCCGGCGCCGCTGCGATCGTCCCGGCATCCCTGGCCATGCTCTCCCTCATCCATGACCGCCCCGCCGACCGAGCCCGAGCCATCGGCCTGTGGGGAGGGGCCGGCGGAGTCGCCGCGGCCGTCGGCCCGGTGGCCGGGGGACTGCTCGTGACCTTCACCGGCTGGCGGTTCGTGTTCTGGGTGAACCTGACCCTCGTCGCGGTCGGCATGTGGCTCACCGCCCGCTGCCTGCCCGAGCCGGCGATCCGGTCGGCACGGCGAGGAGGAGGCGGCGACCTGCCCGGACAGACCCTCTCCGTCGCCGGGCTCGCAGCCGCCACCTACGGGATCATCGCCGCCGGTGAGCACGGGTGGAGCCTGACTGTTGTCTCTCTCGACCCTTGTCGGCCTGAGTCCTGCTGAGTGACCTTCATCCTGGTTGAGCGCACCGCGAGCCGACCGATGCTGCCGACGACGGTCTTCTCCCGACCGCGTTTCGCCGTGGCCGCTGTGGTCGGGCTCGCGCTCAACACCGGCTTCTTCGGCCAGCTCTTCGTCCTGGCCCTGTTCCTCCAGCGCTACCTGGGCTACTCACCTGGCTCGCCGGCCTGGCCCTGGCGCCGCAGGCGATGCAGCGCCGTCGTCGCCTCCCCGCTGGGAGGCAGGATGACCGCCAGGATCGGGGCGTTCCCCACGATGCTGACGGGTCTGCTCACCGGTGCCGCCGGATTCGCGGGGCTCGCTCTCGTCACGGCCTCGACGCCGTACCCGGTGGTGGCGGCCCTGACCTTCCTGGGCGGTTTCGGCACCGCACTGACCATGCCGGCCGCGACCTCGGCCGCCGTCGCCTCCGCACCGGCGGGTTACACCGGCGTGGCCGGCAGTGTCATCAACGCGGCCCGACAGACCGGCAGCGTCGTTGGTGTGGCCGTCCTTGGCGGCCTGATCGCCTCAGGCGACTTCCTGACCGGATTCCATAGGGCGGTGACTGGGGCGTCGGCCGTCTTCGCGGTGGCCGCGATCGCCGTCGCCGTTGTCCTTGTGGCGACCGGTCGCCCGAAGCGCGCGGACGCACCGTAGGGTCTCGATGACTGGCCCCGGGACGCTGTCCACGAGCCCTATGGTGCGTCCACGATGCCTCCGGATGCCGTCAGCGGGCGTCCCCAGGGCGTCGCCGGCGCCCAGCCGCTACTCAGTCGATATTGGCGGGCCGGGGCTTGGTGGCGCCGACGACCTGGGCGACGAGACGCCCCTGGGCCAGGACGCCCTCGATGAGATCGCCCTTCTTGACGTCCTCGGCGCCGGTGATGACCTTCCCACCGGGGGTGCGCAGGATCGTGTAGCCGCGATCCAGGACGCCCTGCGGCGACAGGGCCGTCAGCCGGGCGTGGTCGGCGCGCAGGTCCGCGGCCGCCAGCGACAGGCGGTGGCTGACCGCCCGGCGCATCCGGTCACGGGCCTGGTCGAGCTCGATGACCCGGTCGCGCACGATCGAGGTGGGGTCGGCCATGACCGGCCGGGCCCGCAGCTGGTCCAGGGCCGCCTGCTCGGCGTCCAGCCGCGAGGTGAGCACGCTGCGCAGGCGCTCACGGGCCGAGTCCAGGCCCACGGTCTCCTGGGCGAGGTCGGGGACGATCCGACGGGCGGCGTCGGTGGGGGTGGAGGCCCGGTAGTCGGCCACCAGGTCCAGCAGGGGGCAGTCGGTCTCATGACCGATCGCGGAGACCAGCGGTGTGCGGCAGGCGGCCGCGGCGCTGCACGAGCCCCTCGTCGGAGAAGGGCAGCAGGGTCCTCGACGGCGCCGCCCCCTCGGGCCACGACGATGACGTCGATCTGCGCATCGGTGTCGAGCTCCTGGATGGCGCGGGTGACCTCGCCGACGGCGCGCGTCCCCTGGACGGCGACCTCCCGGACCTCGAAGGGCAGTCCGGGCCAGCGCAGTCGGGCGTTGACCAGCACGTCGTCCTTGGCCTTGGCCTGGCGGCCGCACACGAGGCCCACCTTGCGCGGCAGGAAGGGAAGGGGCCGCTTGCGCTCGGCGTCGAACAGTCCCTCGGCGGCCAGGACGCGGCGCAGCTGCTCGATGCGGGCCAGCAGGTCGCCGACGCCGACGGGCCGGATGTCGTCGGCCTGCAGCTGGAGGGAGCCCCGCTTGGTCCAGAAGGTGGGCTTGGCACGAATGACGACGCGGGCGCCCTCGTTCAGCTCGGCGCCGGTGCGGGCCAGGACGGCGTCGAGGACGCGCGCGTAGATCGCCACCGACATGGAGACATCGGCGTCCGTGTCCCGCAGGGTGAGGAAGGCCATGCCGGCGCCGGGGCGGCGGTTGAGCTGGATGATCTGGCCCTCCACCCACACCTGACTCATGCGGGCGACGTACTGGTCGATCTTGGAGGACAGCAGCCGCAGCGGCCAGGGGTTCTCCGCGGTGGTGAGATTCGCGCGCGGCGCCAGCTCCTGCGGGGCCCCGTCTGCGGCGGAGGCGGACGCCGGGCCGCCGGCGAGGGAGGACTGCGGGCTGGGCTGGGTGGGGCTCTGGCCTGTCACGCATGCACCACTGTGCCACGTCCACCACTGGGGACCTGGGTCCCACTGTGGCACAGTGGTTGCCGTGACGATGACCGAGCTCGCCAGCGAGCAGACTGACGCCGCCGCGCACACCATCAGCCCCGCGTCCGCCCCCGAGGCCTCGCCCTCCGCCGCGAAGAGCGGCAAGCGGATCCTCATGGCTGCCCCACGCGGCTACTGCGCCGGCGTGGACCGCGCCGTCGACGCCGTCGAGCAGGCCTTGGCCCACTACGGGGCGCCGATCTACGTGCGCAAGGAGATCGTCCACAACAAGTTCGTCGTGGACGCCCTCTCGAAGCGCGGAGCCGTCTTCGTCTCCGAGACCGACGAGGTTCCGGTGGGGGCCCGCGTCGTCTTCTCCGCCCACGGCGTCTCCCCGGCCGTCCACGCCGAGGCCGCCGAGCGCCGGCTGGCCACCATTGACGCGACCTGCCCGCTGGTGACCAAGGTCCACAAGCAGGCCGTGCGCTTCGCGGACAAGGACTACGACATCATCCTCGTGGGCCATACCGGCCACGAGGAGGTCGAGGGCACCCAGGGGGAGGCCCCCGAGCACATCCAGGTCGTCAACGGTCCCCACGAGGTGGACCAGGTCGAGGTGCGCGACCCCTCCAAGGTCGTGTGGATCAGCCAGACCACCCTGAGCGTCGACGAGACCCTGGAGACGGTGCGCCTCCTGCGCGAGCGCTTCCCGGAGATGATCGACCCGCCCGGCGAGGACATCTGCTACGCCACCCAGAACCGTCAGGGCGCGGTCAAGCAGATCGCCCCGCAGGTGGACCTCATGATCGTTGTCGGCTCGGGCAACTCCTCGAACTCGGTGCGTCTCAAGGAGGTGGCTCTGGAGGCCGGGGCCGGCGCCTCCCACCGGGTGGACTTCGCCAGTGAGATCGACCCGTCCTGGCTCGACGGCGTTGAGACGATCGGTCTGACCTCGGGCGCCTCGGTGCCGGAGATCCTCGTGCGCGAGGTCGTTGAGCGCCTGGCCGAGTTCGGTTTCGACGACGTCGAGGAGGTGCGCACCACCACGGAGAAGATCTCCTTCTCCCTGCCCAAGAACCTGCGCGCTGACCTCATGGCAGCCCAGGGAGGCCCGGCGACCCACAAGCGCCGCGAGCCGGGCGCCGACCACACCTGCTGAGACCGCGGCCGCCCCGGCAGCTCTGTCGACCGTGAGCGTCAGCACAGACCAGGGCGCGTGAGACAGGCCGAACGTGAACGACGGGTTGCGTGCTCGACGATTACCCTCGGTTGGGTGACACACTCCCACGACGAGTCGGCCCCCAGCAGCCCTCCTTCCGTCGGGTCTGGCGGACGGCCCGGCGCTGGCGGCGATGGCGGCGATGCCCCTGTAGAGGCGCTGGTTTCCGGCGCCCCCGACCAGGTCTCCAACGAGGCGTTGGAGGAGGAGAGCGGGCTGCAGCGCAGCCTGACCAACCGGCACATGCAGATGATCGCCATCGGTGGCGCCATCGGCACGGGGCTGTTCGTGGCCTCGGGCGCCACGGTCTCCACGGCCGGGCCGGGCGGCGCCCTGGTGGCCTACGCGGCGATCGGCCTCATGGTGCTGCTCCTCTGCAGTCCCTGGGGGAGATGACCGCGCACATGCCGGTGGCCGGCTCCTTCCAGACCTACGCCACCCGGTTCGTCAGCCCCTCCTTCGGTTTCGCCATGGGGTGGAACTACTGGTTCAACTGGGCGATCACGGTGGCTGCTGAGCTGGTGGCGGCGGGGATCGTCATGGCCTACTGGCTGCCGGGGGTGCCCTCATGGATATGGGCGGCGTTGTTCCTGGCCCTGTTGACGACGCTCAACGCCCTGTCCGCCCGAGCCTTCGGGGAGGGCGAGTTCTGGCTGTCGGCCATCAAGGTGGTCACTGTCATCGTCTTCCTGATCGCGGGCGTGGCGATGATCGCCGGCATCGTCGGCGGCAGGCCGGCGGGCTTCGGCAACTGGATCACCGGCGACGCCCCCTTCCACGGTGGGATGCTGGCGATCGTGTCGGTGTTCATGGTGGCCGGGTTCTCCTTCCAGGGCACCGAGCTCGTGGGTGTGGCGGCCGGTGAGGCCCGCAACCCGCGCCGCGACGTCCCCAGGGCGATCCACACGGTGTTCTGGCGGATCATGATCTTCTACATCGGGGCGATCGCGGTGGTCGGCTTCCTGGTGCCCTACACCGACCCCAACCTGCTGCGCTCGGAGACCTCCGACATCTCCTACTCGCCCTTCACCCTGGTCTTCGAGCGGGCGGGGATCGGGATCGCGGCCGCCATCATGAACGCGGTCATCCTCACCGCCGTGCTCAGCGCTGGGAACTCGGGCCTGTACGCCTCGACCCGCATGCTGCACTCGATGGCCCTGCAGGGCCAGGCACCGGCCTGGTTCGCCTACGTCAACCGCCACGGGGTCCCGGTGAGGGCTCTGGGGGCGACGGCGCTGGTGGGCGCCGCCGGCTTCCTCACCGCCGTGGTGGGGGCAGGGACACCGCCCTACACGTGGTTGCTCAACGTCTCCGCCCTGTGCGGTTTCATCGTGTGGCTGGGGATTGCCGTGTGCCACTTCCGCTTCCGGCGCGCCTACGTGCTCCAGGGCAACGAGCCGGCCGACCTGCCCTATCGGGCGCCCTGGTTCCCACTGGGGCCGATCCTGGCCTTCACCCTGTGCGCTCTGGTGATCCTGGGTCAGAACTACGAGGCCGTCTTCAAGGGCCCAGCTGCTGGAGGTGCTCTCCTCCTACATCGGTCTGCCGGTCTTCAGGGCCATCTGGCTGGGGGCACCGGATCGTCTCCGGCTCGCGCGTGGTGCGCCTGGAGGATGCCGACGTCTCAGGGCGTGGTCGTCCGCGAGCGTCACTGAGTAGCGCCCTCCTCACCCCATATCCGACGTCGGGCCACCGGTCAGCCACCGGTGGCCCGACGTCGGCTCGTGCTGGGATCTGCACGAGGGCGGGGAATCGCTGCGGATCAGGGTGCCTACAGCGGGGACTGCACCCGCACTGTGACCTGGGAGTGCTCCGGCCCCCGACGCCGGGGGAGCCGTAGTCTTCGCGTGCCTCGGAGGTGTCGTCGGGCTCGCCCGCCTCCGACAGAGACCGAATGATGGTCTCCTGGACGTCGTGCACGATCTCCCTGACGGGCCGTGAGCCGTCGATACCGATCTCGATGACGGCCCTGCGTGAACCCGCCTCGACGACGACTCCGAAGCGGGCCTGACGAGGGTCCTGCTGCCGGATGTGACTGCCGATCGCCCTCAACGTGCTGCCTATCCCCGGCTCGATTCCTCGTACGCCGGGGACAGCAGTGACCAGGTTTGCCAGCTCGGCTGCTGAGAGGCTAGTCGTCATCGTGGAGATCCTCGATGTGGACGTTGACGGTCGGGGACACTCCTAGGTTCTCATGGCAGGCTCCTCGAACGGCGTCGCGGACCCGCTGGGCGAGCTGCGGCAGGCTGCCCGCGGTGACGTGGGCGGAGATCCGGCAGGAGATGGTCTCTGGAACCCCCAGGCCGCGGTGATCCTCGCCCGAAGGCGCGTGCTCGAAGGAGGACCGCAGGGCGCGCGCGCCGGGTACGGAGTCCACAGCTCGTCGGATGAGCGCTCGCAGCGAGAACTCGGACATGCTGTAGGGCCCCAGATCGGTGGCGGGCATCTGCACCTGGGCGCCGTGACGGGTCTCGGCGATGACGGCTTCCATCAAGTGGCGCTGCGGCATGACCGAGGCGCTCGCCTGAGACTCCAGCCGGTCCCACTCCTCGTGGAGGGAGGCGATCAGGCGCAGGTACTCCCGCGTGTCCGCGTCATCCTGCTCGTGAGACCGGGTGAATGGCCTGGCCGACGCCGTCGAGCGTCGGGCGCTGCGTGAGAGCTGGTTGGCAGTGCTCATGACCACTCCTTCATCTGGCGCATGACGAGAGCGCGGGCGCGTGCCAGCCTCCCGCGGACGGTGGACTCGGTGAGATTCAGGGCCTGGGCGATCTCCTCGTAGGACATGTCGTCGACCTCTCGGAGCACCCAGACGATGCGCAGCTCGGGCCGCACGGAGGCCAGCAGGTCGGCCAGTGCCTCGATCTGGGCGTTGACCTCGCTGGACTCGGCCGGGTCAGTGGTGCTGCTCGACGTCGTTCCCGCCATGGCGCTCGCGGTCTCGAGGCTCTCGGAGTCGTAGGGATCGGTGGCCCGACGCTGACGCTTGCGCGTCATGCTGGTGGCCTTGTTGGTGCAGATCCGCATGAGCCAGCTCCGAAAGGCGGCAGGCTCTCTGACCAGGTGAAGACTGCGCCAGGCCTGGATGAGGGTCTCCTGGACGATGTCCTCACTGTCGTGACGGTTCCGCACGATCATGTAGGCGGTGCGGAACAGACGCCCCTGGTAACGCTCGACGAGCTGTTCGAAAGCGTTGATGTCTCCGTCCTGGGCGCGCAGGACCAGGTAGCGGTCCCTGTCATAGGACGAAGCGCTCGGTGGTGCGGTGTGGTGTGGACGCGGGCGAGGTGTCGGCACTGCCTCGTCCTGCTTCTCATGTGTCATCGCCGTCCCCGGTGCTCTCGGGCGCATGCCGTCCTGTGACGGTCTGCGAGACGTTGCGCGAGTTCGAGGAGCGCTCCAGACGCACCAGGATGTCGACTTGTCTGGGGCGCGTATCCAGGGACGTGGTCACGTCATCCTCGAGTCGGCGCCTGAGAGCGGCGACGGTCCACTCGACCTCGCAGCCCTGGGACACAGTGGCGACCCCTTGGAGCCACAGACTGCTTGGGGAACCAGTGACCCACAGCGAGCACCGCTCCACCCCGGGGACGTCCTGGGCCCGCTCGGACAGGGCCTGTGCCAGGACGTCGGGGCTGACGGTGGCCAGCAGGACGCCCTCGGAGTCGCTGAATTTCAGGGGCGAGGCGGCCGCCTTGCGGGGGACTTGCATGGCGAGTAGGACCAGCCCAGCGATGAAGGCGAGCACTGACGCCAGCGCGGTGGTCGGCAGGAGCCAGTGCGCCTGGGGCGTGATGAGGCTGTCCACCCGGTCCTGCGCAGTGGCCAGGAGCGGGGCGACGTCGGGCCAGGACCGACCGGCACCGAGGCCGGAGGCAAGCAGCCAGGATGCCGCTGCCGTGATGAGAAGGCCGCAGCCGGCCAGGACCGTCCTGTTGAGGACTCCGGAGACTGAGCGCATAGTGTTCTCCCTTTCAGCTCGTGTGCCTGATCCGCACTCGGCTGCGTGCGATGCCCTCGGGCTTGAGCGCCTGCAAGGCCTCATCGGCCTTCTTGCGAGCGGTTTCTCGTACCGGGGTAAGGTCGTCCAGGACGCTGAGGACGACGACGTCGACCCGTGAGCGGCGAACTCTGACGGTGGCGCTGTGGACCCCGTCGACCTGCTCGACCTGGGTTCTCACCAGTCCGGACAGGTCCCGGCGCGTCACTGCGGTCTGGCCGGGGACGGCGTCGGGGAGGATCTCGACGCGCTCGGGGACCCCCGGCCACAGGGCCATGAGGATCATGACCAGGCCGCATACGGCGGCGATCCCGGCGGTTATGAGCGCTGCTGCGGATCCGAGGGTGGTGGATTCGATGGCGTCGAGTGTGGAGGCGGCCCGGTCTGGCCAGGTGCCGTTCACGATCCGGTGCCCCAGCAGCCAGGCCCCCAGTCCTCCTGCGGTGAGCAGCAGCAGCGCCAGGATGACACTGGGCACGCTGCGGGACGGGCGACGAATGAGTTTCTGGATGGGTGCTCTCATTTCAGGCTCTTCCTGACGTGGCTGCTCGGATTGAGCCAGGAGATCTCGATGGCGATCTTGCCGACGCGCAGCCCGGTGAGGTGCTCGACGCGGCTGCGCACGTGCGCGCGCAGGTCCTCGATGGTGGAGGTCAGTGGCGTGGGGAAGACCAGGCCGAGGTTGAGGTGGAGGACAGCGACCTGTCCGTAGAGCTCGCACTGGGCCTCAGGTCGGGAGGCGAAGTTGCGGCGGGTGCCGATTCCCAGGAGCCCTCCGGCGTTGGAACCGACGTTGCCGGTCTCATAGGCGGCCTGGGCGGCGATCTGGGCGACGACTCGGGCCGGAATGGTGGTGACTCCGCGCTGCTCCCGGGAGGAGTCCTCATCCCGAGTGGGCCCCGGCTGCGTGATCGCCGGCTGGGTCGCGATCGCCATCTTCACTTCCTTCGCCGATCCAGGATGCTTCGGACATCGACCCGGCCCTCCAGGTAGAGGCCCACCGCCAATCCGGCCAGGCCGCACAGGGTCACCAGGACGAAGTCGGCGAAGGAGCCGAAGGCGAGGATGGTTCCAAGGAACAGGCCCACCAGGAGGGCCAGGTGCGTTGTCTTCATGAGGACTCCTCAGATCAGGCGTCGGGATGGATCACTTGAGGTCGGTGGCCTCGGCGACGTCGGAGTCGTCGTCAGGGCAGGTGGACGTCGGTGACGTTGATGTTGACCTCGACGACCTCCAGGCCGGTGGTGCCCTCGATCTGCTCGATGATGTTGCGGCGGATGGCGTCGGCGACCTCGACGATGGAGACGCCGTACTCGACCACCACGGTGACCTCGACGGCGGCCTGGGTCTCGCCCTTCTGGACGCTGATGCCGCCGGCGACGTTGGTCTGGGCGTTGGGGATGCGGTCGGTCACCGCGCTGAAGGCGCGGCGCACGGCGTTGCCCATGTCGTAGACGCCGGGCACCTCACGAGCGGCCATACCGGCGATCTTGGCGACGACGTTCTCGTCAATGGTGGTCACGCCGTGCGAGGTCTGGAGGGGACCGCGAGGGGACTTGTCCTCCTCGGCCTGCTCGTTGCGCTCGCGCTGCTGGCCGGTCTGGGGAATGTCGTTGTTGCTCATGAGAGCCTCTTTCGTTGATCCGTGAGATGGATAGTGACGGAATGTGGTGGTGCGCGGGCCAGCAAACTGTTCTGTCAAAGGTGCCCAGTGGCTTCCGTGGCCGGCTCGTGTAACTGGCCGTCTTGACCGACTGTCTTTGCTATCCGTCATGACTGCCGCGCTGATAGGAGGACGTTGCCGGCCGGGGAATCCTCACGCCTTCAGGCCATGGCTTGCGTCACAAGAACGACGAAGCGGGTTTCATGGAGGCGATGAGTGCTTCCATGAAACCCGCTTCGGGGCGCCGAGGGTCTACTTCCGGCCGGTGACGCTCAGGTAGATGGAGATCGCGACGATGGCGGCGATGATGGACAGGGCCCAGCGGATCCAGTCGACGCCGGCGGTCTGAGCGACGCCGAAGAATCCGGCAACCGTGCTTCCGATGAGCGCGCCCACGGCGCCCAGCACGATGGTCCACAGCACCGAGATGTTCTGCTCGCCCCGCATGATGAGTCGAGCCAGGCTCCGATGATGGCGCCGGCGATGATCATTCCGATGATTGACAGCATGGTCTCTTCCTTCGACGGTGTCCGATGAAGCGGGGTGCGCCTCACTCACATGGACATTGGTGCGGTTGTGGAGCGTGCCAGTCAGTCATGAGATGAGAGGCAACACTCCCTGATAGACGCCATGGAACGGTTAATCGTCATGGTCCGGAAGTGTGGCACGCATTACAGTACTGTCGGGTCGGTCTGTCCTTCGGCGGTGAGCTCGGGCGCGGTGAAGGTGCGCACCTGGGCGGCATCTGCGCCGATGAGCGCGGGGGAGTCCACCTGCTCACCGAGAGTCTCCAGGGAGCGGGCGGTCACCAGCAGCCGGTTCTCCATGGAGCCGACCGCCTTGTTGTAGGCGGTCACGCTGCGCCGCAGCGCCCCACCCAGGGCATCGAGATGGCCGGCGACGGTCCCCAGCCGCTCATAGAGGGTGCGGCCGAGCTCCAGGAGTTCGCGGGCGTCGTCGTTGACGGCGGTGCGGGCCCAGGCCGTGGCGCAGGTGCGCAGCAGGGTCAGCAGCGTCACCGGTGAGGCCAGGGCGACTCCGCGCCCCAGCGCGTGCTCCAGAAGCGCGGGGTCCGCCTCCAGAGCGGCCGAGAGCACGGCCTCAGCCGGGACGAAGAGCACCACGAGCTCGGGCGAGTCCCCCAGAGCCCGGTCGTATCGGCGTGTGGCCAGCTGGTCGACGTGTCCGCGCAGAGCCTTGGCGTGAGCGGCTAGGAGCTCGCCTCGCTGGGACTCGTCCTCCGGGCCGGCGCCCTGGACGGCGGTGGCCGCCAGGTAGGAGTCCATGGGCGCCTTGGCGTCCACGGCCAGGTACCCGTCCCCGGGCAGGTGGACGACGACGTCGGGCCGGGACCGGCCGGCAGCGCCCTCACCGGCGGCCGGGCCTGTCAGGCCGCCGCGCCTCTGAACCAGTGCCCCGATGGTGCGCTGCTCGGAGAAGTCCACGTGCCGCATCATCCCGGAGGCCTCCAGGACCCTGGCCAACTCGACCTCGCCCCACATGCCACGCGCCGAGCGCGAGCGCAGCGCACCCTCCAGGGAGGCGGTGGAGCGGGCCAGGTCCTGCTCGCGCAGGGCCGTGGCCCGCAGCTGCTCGGCCAGGGCCGCGTGCTGCTCGGCTCGCTGCTTCTCCAGGGACTCCACCCGGGCCCCCACCTGCTCGAGCTGGCTGCGCACCGGTGCCAGGGCCCGCAGCACGGAGCCGTCCCGCTCGGCACGTTCCTCGGCCACCTGGGTGCGCGAGGACAGCTCCTCGGCCCGCGCCTGCCACTGGGCGGCCTGGGCCCGCAGCTGCGCCACCTGCTCGTGGTCCGAGCGGACCGCGGTGGTGCGCCGGGCGATCGCGCCGATGTAGCCGATGACCACCCCGATCGCCAGACCGACCAGGAGCAGCAGGATGGGAAGAAGGACGGGTGAGGAGCTCATGAACCGATGGTGCCCCAGAGGTACGACATCTATCGTCGCCCCCTTAAGCGCAGCGGCGCCAGGCGGCTGCCAGTCGCCGCTCCTGCCCGCTCCGACGTCGTCGGCCAACCCTTCGCAGCCACATGTCAACCAACCGCTCGGACCTGGGTCAACAGTCCTGAATCCCGACCTCTCGACCAAGCGGTCACGGAGAAGAGACCAACGGCACGGCGCCTCTGCTACTTGAGGAGGATGGGTATCTGCGCAGGCAGTGCCATGCTTAGTAGACGTGAGCGTCCTGCGTGGTATCGAACTGACCAGTTTCAAGCTGATCCTGGCCGTCGCCCTTCTCGCCGTCCTGACCGCCGTCATCGCGGCAGTACTCCTGCCACGGACGGTCCCGGCCGCCACGCGGGAGAAGACCGCTGACGGCCCTGCCCGCCCCGCGCTCCGAGCGGTGCTGCGCGGCGTCGGACGCTACACGGCTCGCACCGTCATGGTGAGTGTGCCGGTGCTGCTCGTCATGGTGCTCGCGGGGCTGCTCATCAACCGGCCCATGCACTACGTGCGCACTGTCGGCGACGTCATCGAGGCGGCCTCCCCACGAACCCAGGTCGTCTCGCGCGTCACGCCCCTGCCGGAGGCCTCCGCCTACGACGCCGCCCCTGCCTCTGCCTGGAAGGCATCCTTCCACGACGCCGGCGACGGCTCCCAGGAGGCCACCTGGACCGGTCCGGTCAGCGGCATCACCCTGCCGGTGCGCGTCATCGTGCCGTCGGGCTACCGGCCCGACGATGGCCGCACCTACAACGTCATCGAGGGCATCCACGGCTGGGTCGGTGACCCGCAGTCCCTGGTGACGGGCATGGCCTCGCCCAAGCGGCTCCAGGAGGCGATCGACGCCGGCCGCATCCCGCCGTCGATCATGGTGATCCCCTCGGTCAACGTGGACGGCAGTCAGCACGACTGCGTCAACATCGCCGGCCGCCCGCCCGTGGAGACCTGGACCGCCGAGGAGATCCCCCGCATGATCCAGGCCACCTTCCCCAATGTCTCCACGCAGCGGGCCGGGATGGATGCTCATGGGTATCTCAGCGGGCGCCTACTGCGCGGCCCGGACGGCCTATGACGTCCCGCAGCGCTTCGGCTCGGTGGGCGTCATGTCCGCCTTCGACCACCCCGATGAGGGGGCACTGGCTCACGGGGGCAAGCAGCTCCAGGCGCAGAACACGCTGTCCACCATGCTGGAAGCGCGTAAGCCCGACGGCCTGCGCTTCTACGTCATGGGGGCCCAGGACGACTCCACCGGCTCGGCCCGGGCCGCCTGGTTCATGGAGGACGCGGCGCAGAAGCCCGACTCGGTGACGATCGATACCCCGGCTCACGGCGGGCACTCCTGGGTCCTGTGGAACAACTACTTCCCGTCGCTGCTGACGTGGTGGGGCTCGGACCCGGCGGTCTTCGCCGCGGCCGGTCTGCCGGCGCAGGAGGGCGATGTATGGGCCAAGGCCACCGCCGCCGGCGTGAGGCCTCTGACGGAGACGCCCAGGGACCAGCGTGTGGTGGGGTCCCTCTCGCCGACGCGTGCCAAGCCCTTCGAGATCAACGGTCTGGGCACCATCACCGTGGCGGTGGTCGCCGCGCTGGTCGCGCTCGGAACCGCCCTGTTCTGGTCGCCCCGCTGGGGTCGACGGCGTGACGGCGGCAAGCCGTCGGTGGCGCGGCTGGGCGGCGCGATCCTGGGACGCATCGTGGTGGTGATGGTGACGGCGGGCCTGGTCGCGCTGGCGGCGGGAATCGGCGTCAACGCCGGCGGAGGCTTCTACACCTCGTGGCGTGATCTGCGGGCCTCGGTCCGGGTGAGCAACACCGCCGGGAAGTGAGTGGTGCCCCGGCGGCCTGATCCCGCCGGGGGACGCCGTCGAGGGCGCACGGTGTCGGAGGGGCCGTCTAAACTCTCCTGCGTGGCACTTACCATCGGAATCGTCGGACTGCCCAACGTCGGCAAGTCCACCCTGTTCAACGCCCTGACCCGTGCGACCGTCCTGGCCGCCAACTACCCGTTCGCGACCATTGAGCCGAACGTGGGGGTTGTGCCCCTGCCGGATGCGCGCCTGGACAAGCTCGCCGAGCTGTTCCACTCCGCGAGGGTGGTCCCGGCGACGGTCTCCTTCGTGGATATCGCCGGGATCGTGCGCGGCGCCAGCGAGGGTGAGGGGCTGGGCAACCAGTTCCTGGCCAACATCCGCGAGGCGGACGCCATCTGCATGGTGACGCGCGCCTTCGAGGACCCGGACGTGGTCCACGTGGACGGCAAGGTGGAGCCGGCCGGGGACATCGAGACGATCAGCACCGAGCTGGTGCTGGCGGACATGCAGACCCTGGAGAAGGCGATCCCGCGCCTGGAGAAGGAGGTGCGGGGTAAGAAGACGGAGCCCGTGGTGCTGGAGACGGCGCAGGCGGCCCTCAAGGTCCTGGAGGAGGGGACGCTGCTGTCCGCCGGGGCGGAGGCCGCAGGGATTGATGCGGAGGTGCTGGGGACCTTCCAGCTCATGACCACCAAGCCCTTCATCTACGTGTTCAACATGGACGACGCCGGGATGAGCGACGAGGCCCGTCAGGCCGAGCTGCGCGAGCTGGTGGCGCCGGCGGAGGCGATCTTCCTGGACGCCCAGTTCGAGGCCGAGCTGGTGGAGCTGGAGCCGGAGGAGGCGGCGGAGATGCTGCATGAGAACGGGCAGGAGGAGTCCGGCCTGGACAAGCTGGCCAGGGTCGGCTTCGACACCTTGGGGCTGCAGACGTACCTGACGGCGGGGGAGAAGGAGTCCCGCGCGTGGACGATCCGCAAGGGCGCGACGGCGCCCCAGGCGGCGGGCGTCATCCACACTGACTTCGAGCGAGGCTTTTATCAAGGCCGAGATCGTGAGTTACGATGACCTGGTCCAGTACGGCAGCGTTGCCGAAGCCCGCGCTCACGGCCGAGTGCGCATGGAAGGAAAGGACTACGTCATGGCAGATGGAGATGTCGTGGAGTT
>BNJS01002912.1_pt1 | contig 68240 bp, 122 predicted proteins | sample 8540461 | NCBI WGS metagenome assembly BNJS01 (sample SAMD00202454, study PRJDB9452) | human saliva metagenome | isolation source: human saliva | place: Japan
TATTTCATTGTTAGCGCTTATGTTAAAAATAAATTTACAAGGAGGTGGGATAATGACAGAAATAATTAGATTAGATACTGAGAAAAAAATAATGAACGTACTACTGATATAGATATTTTTATCTACAGAGGACATTCTTCAAAAAAATTAATGAGGAAGACCAGAGTGTAGCAAAAAGTGGTTGAGAAATGTATACCTAAAATTTCAAATTTTAGTAGATAAAAATAGTAGAACGGATTAGAATTGGTGGACGCTTGTTTTATATTGGAGCAGGTACTTCTGGACGACTTGGTATTCTAGATGCTGCAGAATGTCCCCCCAACATATGGCGTAGATAATAACTTTAGTAATTGGCGTTATAGCAGGTGGTAATGATGCAATGTTTGTTGCACAAGAAGGCGCAGAGGATTCAATGGAGTTGCCTGTAGTTGATTTATCTTCATATCAATTTTCTGAAAAGGATATATTAATAGGATTAGCAGCAAGTGGTAGGACGCCTTATGTAATTGGAGGTCTAAAATTTGGACAACAAGTAGGAGCTTTAACAGCGGCTATTTCATGTGTTACAAATGCAGAAATTTCAAAATATGCAGACTACACAATTGAAGCAGTAACAGGAGCTGAAGTTATCATGGGTTCTACTAGGATGAAAGCGGGAACTGCTCAGAAATTAATATTGAATATGATTTCTACTAGCGTAATGATAAAACTTGGAAAAGTATATAAAAATTATATGGTAGATTTAAAACCAACTAATCAAAAAGTTGGTGATAAGATCAAAAAAATATGATTAGAACCCTCACGGGAGTTTCTCAGGAACAGGCAGATTTACTTTATGAAGAAAGTGGACATAATGTGAAAAAAGCATTAATTATGGAAATTATGAATGTAGATAGAAGTACAGCTGAGAATGCGCTAGAAAAAGGGAATGGGCATATTAAGAGTGCTATTCAGATTTTAGGAGGTGAAATTTGATGCAGGATATGGAATTGATTGTTTTTGAGATTATTAGTAATGGTGGGAATGCAAAAGCATTAGTCTATGAAGCGATTGAGGCTTCTGAAAATGGAAATTTTAAGGAAGCAAGAGACCTTCTTAATGAGGCGGATACTTTTTTAAATAAAGCTCATCAAGTACAAACAGATTTAATTCAAAAAAAGAAGCAGCTGGAGAAAGAAATGAAGTTACAGTGCTATTTGTTCATGCGCAAGATCATTTGATGACTTCAATAGAAGTTAGAACATTAGCGGAAAATATCATTCGAATGAATGAGAGACTGTGGAAGTTGGAGAATAGAGAGTAGGAATAAGAATGGCTAGATTTAGAAAAATGGACTGTAAAAAAAATATGGAACAGAATAAAAAAATACAAAACCTCTTTAGGAATTACTGATTATGATATTCCCATGTTTGGTTATAAAAGTATTACGTTAATTTTTTTGTTTCAATTATCCTATCAATGTTTTTTTGATTCCAGCTTTTTTTGCAATTTGATTCATATTGATTTTTAAAATGGCCATTTATTATTGTGGGTAGCCTTATTGCAGGGATTTACAGTATCTTATTCTCAGTTTTTTTATAAATTCTAAAAATAGGTATCACAAAAATCATTTTTGGTTTGATAGGTTTAATTTGGTCCGTCCTTATTGGGATTATCTATTACTTTATTGTTATGACTGGAGTAATTTTTATAAAGAAGTGGAGGTGAAATTATGAAAATATTATTAGTTTGTTCAGGCGGTATGTCAAGTGCTATAGTTGCTAAATGCATTACATGATGCTGGTGTAAAAAGAGGGTTTGGAATTAGTGGTAGATGAATGTGGTACACAAGCTTTTTGCTGAAAAAAAGTAAAAAGAAGATTATAATATCTCACTTGTAGCACCACAAATTAGACATCGTTATGATGTGTTGAAAGCTAGTGCAGATGAAGCAGGTATTCCTTGTTTGTTAATAAAACCTCAAGGCTACACTCCTCTAGGAGGACCAAAATTACTTCAACAAATTAAAGAAGAATTGGAATTAAAAATAGGAAAGTGGGGATATTTATGTTTGATAAAAATAACAGAGTTTATGGATACAAAGCTATCGACACCGATGGCAAAAATTAGCCGAACAGCGTCATTTAAGAGCAGTTCGTGATGGTATTATTGCAACATTACCAATTATTATTGTTGCTTCTATGTTTTTTTAGTAATCGCATTTTTTTACCAAATTCTTTACCAAAAAGATTGGGGAATTACACAATTTATTCAAGCAAATCAAGCAAAAATTTTTATTACCATATCGTGTTTCAATGTATATTATGACACTATATGCAGTTTTTTTGGTATAGGTTTTTCTTTATCGTCTTCATATGATTTAGATGGTTTATCAGGAGGAATTTTAGCTGAACTTGCTTATTTATTAACAATTGTTCCTAAAGTTATTCCAGCTGCCTCTGCAGAAATCAAAAACTTTAGCAGAAACTAGTGAGCCGTTAAAAAAAATTATTTATCTTCATTACCTTCAGGTTTTGTTTTACCGATGGCGAATTTAGGATCAGCAGGTATGTTTATAGGTATTTTATCAGCCTTTTTAGCAGTAGAAATTTATCGTTTTACTCAAAAGAGTGGATTCAAAAAATTTCAATGCCACCGCAAGTGCCAGCTTCAGTTGCTAGATCTTTTGAATCGTTAACACCTACAGTTATTGTATTATTATTAGTTTCTACAATTACAATGTTTATTGGTATTGATGTTCATAAAATTGTAGGAGGGAATTGTTGCTCCTTTAGTACAAGCAACAGATTCTATTTTTTTCAGTAATCATTATTATTTTTCTTAACACAATTCTTCTGGTCATTTGGTATTCATGGTTGGTCAATTGTAGGCTCTCTAGCAAGACCACTATGGTTAGTGTTATTAGATGAAAATACAGCTGCTTTTCGCTAGTGGAAGTGCTATTCCAAATATTGCTGCAGAACCATTTTATCAATGGTTTGTAATGATTGGTGGGATCAGGGTGCGACTATTGGGTTAGCTATTTTTATTAGTTTGGCGTTCAAAAATCTGCTTATGGTAAATCTCTTGGTAAAAACAGCTTTCATTCCAGCTGTTTGTAATATTAATGAACCATTAATTTTTGGTACACCTATTGTTTTAAATCCTCAATTAATTATTCCGTTTATTTTTAGCTCCACTAGTAAATAGTGTAGTTGCTTGGGTTGCAATGTCTACAGGTTTAGTGAGTCGAGTTGTTGCAGAGTGCTCCGTGGACACTTCCTGGACCAATTGGTGCATTTTTTTAGCAACAGGAAGTGATTGGAGAGCGCTTGTGTTAAATGTTGTATTAATTGTACTATCAATTTTTAATTTATTATCCATTCTTTGTAATGTATGACAAACTCATTATTAGCTCAAGAACAAGAGCAATAAGAATGTATCTTTTAGCCCTGTTCTTGTAGCAGGGCTTTTTACTATATATATTTTTAAGGAGTAAGTGAATGAAAAAGATTAGGATTATCGATTTACCCTGAGAAGAGTACTTTAGATGAAATTAAAAGCTATCTTAAAGATGCTAGTAAGTTAGGCTTTTTCTAGAGTGTTTTTCTTGTTTGTTATCTGTAAATAAACCAGCAGAAGAAATAAAAAAAGAATTTACTGAAATTAAATACTTATGCACATGAGTTAAATTACGAAGTTATTGTGGATGTGTCTCCAAGAGTGTTTGGAGAATTAAATATATCGTATAAAAAGATTTATCGTTTTTTTAAAGAAATTGGAGCGGATGGAATTCGTTTGGATGCGGGATTTTTCTGGATTGGAAGAATCTATAATGACGTATAATCCCTGAAGGTTTAATAGTAGAAATTAATATGAGTAATAATGTTCATACGATAGACACAATAATGGATTATAGACCGAATAAATATAAGTTGTATGGATGTCATAATTTTCTATCCACATCGTTTTTTTCTGGATTGAATTTAGAGTTTTTATAAGGAATGTACACAAAGGTTTAGTAAATATGGCTTTAAATACCGCAGCATTTGTGACTTCGCAAGATAAAAGAGCTTTCGGGCCATGGCCAACAACTGAGGGATTACCAACGTTAGAAATTCATCGCAATTTACCATTAGATGTACAAGTGAAACATCATATTGCAATGGAATTAGTAGATGATATTTTAATTTCTAATTGTTATCCAACTAAAGATGAATTAGAAAATCTAAAAGGATTGGATTTGAATCTTGTAACATTTAATGTAGAATTAGTTGAAAGATATTCCAGAAATTGAAAAGAAAAATTATTTTAGAAGAGTTTCATTTTAATAGAGGAGATCAAAATGATTATTTCATTCGTTCAACTCAAAGTAGAGTAAAATATAAAGGGTCATAATTTCCAAAGTTTTTTAATGCTCCTAGTGTTATTAATAGAGGAGATATCATTATTGAAAGTAGTGAATATGGACATTATGCAGGTGAGTTACAAATTGCTCTGAAAGATATGGAAAATTCTGGGAAAATCGAATGTAGTTGGTAAAGTTGTTGATATTGAACATTTTTATATTAGATGAACTTAAACCGTGGCAGAAATTTAAATTTAGATTATGATAAGTAGGTTGGAAATATCATGAAAAATATTATAGGGGTGGAGCAACTGCTGCTAGTCAATATGAAGGTGGGTTTGAAGGAAAAAAAGGATTAGATACACAAGATTGTAGACCCTATTTGCCTCGCACTTCTAATGCTACGGAGGAAACTAGATTATTGACGAAAAGAAAAAAATAGAAGAAGCTAAGAAAACAAATTCTAATCAATATTATCCATTTAGAAATGGTACTAAAAGGTTATGAACATTTAGAAGAAGATATTGAATATTTAGAAGAATTAGGATTAGATATATATAGATTTTTCTATAAGTTGGGCTCGATTGTTTCCAAATGGTATAGATGAGACCCCTTCTCCTGAAGGAGTTGCTTATTATGATAAAAGTATTTGAGTTATTAGTTAAAAAGAAAATAAAGATTTTTTTAACGTTGAATCATTATGCTTTTACCTATAAATTTAGTGGAATGTTATGGTGGTTGGAAAGGTAGAGAATGTATTAAATATTTTCTTCATTTTGTACAATTTGTTTTCGAAAGATGGGGGGAGATGGTCGACTATTGGCTACCGTTTAATGAAATAAATGCTGGATATTTTTAGTCCGTTTAATGGAGTAGGGTTATTGAAAGGGAGAATCAGGGTATAATTTGTCTGAAGTTTTTCAGGCTTTTACATCATCAATTTGTAGCGAGTGCGAAAAACGATTCGTTTGGCTAAACAAATGAAGTTGAAAGGAAAATTTGGTTCAATGATTGCTTGTTTTTTTGTTATTATCCTCTAACAAGTAATCCGGAAGATAATCTAAAATTGCTATTTGAGGAGCAAATGAATCAATGGTATTGCATGGATATTTTATCAAAAGGAGAATATCCTTATTATTCATCGAAATTTTTTTGAATCTAAGAATATTACATTAAATATTACAGATGAAGATAGAAAAAGTATTAAAAGAAAATACTTGTGATTTTTGTTTCTATATCATTTTATACTTCATCTGTCATTACTGTTGATGAAGCGGAAAAAAACAGCTGGAAATTTAGTGGTGTCTACAAAAAAATCCATATTTAAAAAGCTAGTGAATGGGGTTGGCAAATAGATCCAGTTGGATTAAGAACATCATTGCATCGAGTATATGAAAGATATGGAAAACCTATCATAGTTTCAGAAAATGGATTAGGAGCAAGAGATGTATTAACAGAAGAGTATAAAATTCATGATTTTTATCGAATTGATTATATGAAAGCCTACTATGAACAAGCACAATTAGCCTTGTTAGACGGAGTTCCTCTTGAGGCTTTTATCGCTTGGGGTATTATCGATATTGTTTCTGCGGGTAGTTGTGAGATGGATAAACGTTATGGCGTAATCTATGTAGATGCAGATAATTATGGTAACGGTAGTTATAAAAGATATAAAAAGATAGTTTTTTTATTGGTATAAGGAATTTATTCAAAATTATAAAAATGAAAAACGAATCTAAAAATATTGATATTACATTAGTTGGGCTAAAGTTAGATTTAAATTGAAAGAATTTAAAGAAAAGTTTGAACTAGGTATTGTTGTAGAATCCATAAATGTATAAGATTATGGTATGATGAATGGAGAAAATATTTTTACTAGGATTAATTGAAAAAAACTTCAACAATAAAGAGAGTGTGTAGAATGAGTGTATTATATAAAATTAAAAGTTCAATAAGTGCTTTTTACAGATACAGAATATGTAATTGCAGATTATATATTGAAAAAAATAGACAACTAGTGTTGGATTCCAATGCAAAAAGAATTAGGAGATGTTACAAAGACTTCTGCATCTGCTTGGGTTAGATTTGCTAAAAAAATGGGCTATAAAGGCTTACCTGCATTTAAAGTAGAGTTGGCTAAAAGAAACTGAAGTAGCTATTGTTGAAGATGAAATTGAAACTTTTTTTAAATCCTAATGATTCTTTACAACTATTATTGAAAAAAACTGAAAACATGGTAACTCAAAAATATAAAAAGAGACTTTTAATTTGATAGATTATCATGAATTAGAAAAAGCAATAGAATTAATTAATAACGCTAAAAACAATTTATTTATTAGGTGTTGGGGGCAGTAGTGTTGTTTGTTTAGATTTTTTTATCATAAAAATGACTAGAATCCATCAAAATGTTATATATGATAGAGACCTACATACATTAATGGCACGTATCGCCCAACTAGAAAAAAAGATGATGTGGTTATTGTTGTTAGTTATAGTGGAGAAACTGAATCAGTTAATACTGCCGTTAAGAATGCAAAAGAAAATTGGGGCGAAAATTATAGGGGTAACCAAATTTAATTTAAAAATCCACACTTTCGAATTTGTCAGATATTAAACTTTTTGTTCCTATAGAAGAAAAGGAAATTCGATTAGGTTCAATTACCTCTAGAAATAGTCTTCTGATTATTACGGACTTACTGTATTATGGTATTGCAAAAATTGATTTTAATTCCACAAAAGATTTGCTTGTTCGAACTCGTAATTTCATTAAGGGGAATTATAGTGTTAGTGGTTGGATTGATGTCTGGAACTTCGTTAGATGGTGTCGATGTAGTTCTTTGTGATATTACCGGTAAAGATGAAAAATACTCAGGTAAAAACAATTGAACTTTAAAAACATATGAAATCCCTGAATATTTAAGAAATAAAAATAAGAAAAATGTTGTAGTAGAGAATTGGTTCCGGTAGAGTTAATTTGTTCCCTAAATTTTGAATTAGGGCAGTTATTTGCAGAATCAGTAAAAAAATTATGTAAAGAATCTTCTGTGAATTTAGAAGAGATAGCTTTTTATAGCTAGTCATGGACAGACGATATTTCATATCCCAAAAAGCATTTTCTGATTATATCCCTAGTACATTACAAATTGGAGAGGGTGCAATTATTGCTAATGAATGTAGGTCTATAGTAATTTCAATTTTAGAGTAATGGATATGGCTGTTGGGGAGAAGGCGCTCCTCTAGTACCTTATAGTGAGTATGTATTATATGCAGATGAAAATCAGGCAGTTGCATTACAAAAATATAGGTGGAATTGGAAATGTTACATTTCTTCCCTAAAAAGGAGATTTTTTTCTAAAGTAATTGCATTTGATACTGGACCAGGGAATATGATGATTGATGCTGCAGTGCAAAAAGTTATATGGAGAAAAGTTTGATAAAAATGGAGATTATGCAAGTAAGGGAAATTAATATCTTCATTGGCTGAGGAGTTGAAAAAAACATCCCTATTTTGCATTAGATATCCCTAAAACGACAGGAAGAGAACTTTTTGGGGAGCATTACACATATGCAATTTTAGAAAAATATAAAGATTATAATAAGAATGATATTATTTTTACACTAACATGGTTTACAGCTTATTCCATTGCTTTTCATTATAAAAAAATATTTTATTCATCAATATAATTTGGAAAAAAATGTATCATTGCCGGCGGAGGAGCTTTATAATGAGTGTCTTATAAGTTTAATAAAAAGAGAATTGCCAGAAATGGAGATACTGGTTCAAGAAGATTTAGGGTATTCTTCAGAGGCGAAGGAAGCGATAGCTTTTTGTAATGTTAGGTAATCAAACTTATCATAGAAGACCGTCAAATGTACCTTCTGCAACAGGAGCAAGTAAAAGTGTTATTTTTAGGTCAGATAACCTATCCAACTATATAAAATAAACAAACCTATTGTAGACTAACTGCAATAGGTTTATTTTTGTTAGAAGTAGAAGACACTCTCGTTTGCTGGACGAGAAGGAATAATTGTTAAAGTCTTATTGTGTGATTCGATTTCATTTAAAACACTATTTAATACATGGGGATTGTTTTTAATAACGCTACCTTCAAAAAGCAATGTAAATATTGTTTTCTTGATTACAAGATAATAAAGCTTTAGCAATATCTTTTTCCTGCTTGTTGAGCGATAGATGCTAGAAATAGATTGTTGGTGTAATCTAAGTATAAAGTTGCCAATTTTGCTACTTCTGTTTTTTTGGGCTGTTATATACTGTGTTTATAATCGATTGATGACTTGGTAAAAATTGTTGAATAGCAGGTAGTAAATCAAGGAAGTCCATAGGAGTTTCGTTATAATCTAAGAAGTTTATGTATGTTTTTAGAATTTGTTTTTCCAATCCAATATCCACTTCCTTCATCACCAAGTATGTGCCCCCAGCCACCTTTTTGAATAAATTGACCATTTTTTTCTGCATAAAAGTGAAGATCCCTGTTCCGCTATAAAAAGATTACCATCTTTATTTTTTTAAATGTAGCAATATGACTCATTTTTAAATCTGATTCAATTGAAAAATTACATTGGAGTTTTTTTCTTTGAATGTTGATGTTAATTCTGGAAGGAGTGTACTGGCTCCAGCCATTCCAATGCTAATATGGCTAATATTTGAATAGTTTAGTTTGTTTTTCAACAGTAAGTTTTCGATTACTTGAACTACATTGTTAACAGCTATATCAAAATTAACAATAGGATTTCCCATTTCTCCTTTAACTCTGTCGATAGCTTGATTTTCTTTATATAAAATTCCAAGTGTTTTTGTTCCACCTGCATCAATTCCTATTTTCATGAAAAGACCTCCTTTTGATTAATATCGTAAAGCAAAAACACAAGAAATTCAACGATGAGAATTAGTTTCTTTTTAAATTTTTATTAAATAAAGATATGCTAAATTCTATGCATTCTCATTGCCAATAAAGAACGTACGTGTATATAATGACAATGCGAAATAGTGTGAAAGAAGGTGGGGAGATGTTTCAAGATGCGACTAGTATGGCACAAGCGGTTCGTGATAAACAAGTGAGTCCGTTGGAATTGGTGCTAGAAACGATTGAAAAAGCGGATCGATTAAATCCGAGATTAAATGCGATTGTTTCAACACGTTATGAAAAAGCGATAGAAGAAGCGAAGCAGTTTCAAGTGAGTAATCAACCTTTTGCGGGAGTGCCTTTATTTTTAAAAAGATTTAGGACAAGAGAAAAAAAGGAACACCTTGTACGTATGGTTCTCGTTTGTTTAAAGATTATATTTGTCAGGAGACAAGTCATTTTGTAAAACGTCTAGAAGAATTAGGTTTTATTATATTAGGAAGAACGAATACTCCAGAGTTTGGGTATAAAATGGTGAGTGATGCTCAGTTGCATGGGTCTGTTCGTCATTTTTAGATGAAACCATTAATGCAGGTGGTTCTAGTGGCGGTGCTGCAGCGATTGTTGCTGCAGGGATTTCTCCTTTAGCTGCTGCAAGTGATGGGGGAGGTTCGATTCGTGTGCCTGCTAGTCATAATGGATTGATTGGGTTGAAGCCAACTCGTGGGCGTGTTCCGGTGGGCCCCTGGTTCTTATCGTGGGTGGAATGGAGCGACTGTTCAATTTGCTTTGACGAAGACGGTAAGAGATACTCGGAATTTATTATGGCATTTGCAAACGTGTCAATTAGAAAGTCCATTTCCATTGCCTTTATTACAAAAAGAACATTTATTTTCCACTAAATTTAATCATCCGTTGAAAGTGGGGATGTTATTAAAGCACCCGATTGGTGGAAAAGTTTCTAGTGAAGTGGAACAAGTTGTTCGTCAAAATGGCGAAGAAATTTGAATTAGATGGACATGAAGTGAGTGAAATAACAAAAGACCCGATTAATGGAGTTGAACTTCAAAAAGGATTTTATCTCATTAGTGGGGCAGAGACTGTTGTGATGTTTCAAAGGATGGAAAAACAATTGCAACGTGCAATGACTCGCTCTGATATGGAATTGATGACATGGGTGATGTATCAAAGTGGCTTAATGGTGACAGGGGCGGATTATGCACGAGTTGCGGGAGATTGGGATCGTTATGCGGAAGCGATGATGCAACTGCATGATACATATGATGTGTATTATTGCCGACAGTTGCAAGTACTGCGCCGAAGGAAGATGCCTATTTGTTAGACTCTGACTTAATCAAGAAGATGGAGCATATTCATGAGTTATCACACGAAGAGCGTCAAGAAGTTGTGTGGAAAATGTTTGAGTCGAGTGTGGAAGATACTCCATTTACACAACGAATGAATATTACAGGGGCAACCAGCAATTAGTCTTCCTGTTGGTCATTCAAGTGAGGGAATGCCAATTGGAGTGCAATTAGTGGCTGCAAAAGGTAGAGAAGATTTATTGCTAGCAATTGCTGAACAGTGGGAACAAGATGAGTTGTGGAAGTTTTGATAAAAGTTGAAAAAAATTTCCAGCATAAAGTCAGAAAAAGTGATACAATAGGGAGTATGTGTGTTAAGGAAGGTGTTTAAAATTGAAAACAATAGACGCATTGTTTGAACCTTTTACATTAAAGGGAAATATTGTATTAGACAATCGTTTTGTATTATCACCAATGGTGACAAATTCTTCGACAGAAGAAGGGCATATTACACAAGATGATTTGTTATATGCAAAGAGACGTGCAGGTTCTGCAGCTTTACAAATTACAGGGGCAGCGTACGTCAATAAACAAGGGCAACTATTTGAATTTGGATTTAGTGCGATGGATGAAGCGGCTATTCCAGGATTGAAAAATTAGCTCAGGAAATGAAATCTCAAGGGCAACGGCTATTTTACAATTAACCCATGCAGGACGTTTTGCCAGTCATGCATTGAATCGTGATAAAACAGTTGTAGGTCCTAGTGCGATGACATTACAATCGCCATTTCCGCATGAAGTACATGAGATGACAATTGAAGAAATTCATCAAGTAATTGAAGATTATCGCCGTGCGACTAAAATTGCGATTGAAGCAGGTTTTTGATGGAGTAGAAATTTCTTCTGCTCAACGTTTATTAATTCAAACATTCTTCTCTACTTTTTCAAATGAACGAACAGATGAATATGGATCACAATCGTTAGAAAATCGTTCTCGTATTGGAATTGAAGTGTTGAAAGTGGTTCAAGAAACGATTCAGCAATATGCTGGGGAAGAGTTTATATTAGGCTTTAGAGCGACTCCGGAAGAAACTAGAGGAAATCAGATAGGATATAGTATTGATGAGTTTTTAGAATTTTTCCATCAAGCTCTAACTATTGCTTCGATTGATTATTTAGCGATTGCGAGTTGGGGCCATGATGTATTTCGAAATAAAATTCGAGCAAAAGGTCCTCATCAAGGCGAATTAGTCAATGCTGTGATTTATCAAGCATTAAAAGAAAAAGTAGCAGTCATTGCTTCTGGGGGTATTAATAGTCAAGAAAAAGCATTAGAAGCCTTAGAACATGCCGACCTTGTTGGGTTATCGACTCCATTTATTACAGATCCTGAATTTTGCAGAGAAAAATTAAAGAAGGCAAAGCAGAAGAAATTCAATTGTCGATTAAAACCGAGAGTTTAGAAGAACTAGCCATTCCACAAGCGGCGTTTAAAAGATATTGTGCTATTAATGGATTTTGGAGAGTCGCTTCATAAAGATGCTAGAGATTTCTTTAGAAGTTTAGAAGTGAACTATAAGGAGAGAGCTGTCGATGAAAATTAGTGTACTGGATTATGGCGTAGTTGATTTTGGAAAGACAAATGAAGAAGCCATTCAAGAGACGATTCAATTAGCGAAACTGGCAGAAGAATTAGGCTATGAACGTTTTTTGGGTTGCGGAACACCATGAAGTAAATGCTCTATCGATTAGTGCACCTGAAGTAGTGATTCCAGCGATTGCTTCTCAAACAAAGAGCATTCATGTTGGTTCAGGTGGTATTATGGGCTTGCATTACGCTCCTTATAAGGTAGCAGAAGTGATGCGTTCATTAGAAGTGTTATTTCCAGGAAGAATTGATATTGGATTAGGAAATTCAATTGGAACAAAATCTGTTTCAACGGCTTTTGAAAAGTCATTATACGAAACCTCAGTTTGGTGAATGGGTAGCTGATTTACAAGAAATGCTTCACTCTAATGCTGCGGTTCCTTATACAAAGAGAGTTCCGGAACAATTTTTATTAGGAATGGGCGGAGAATCCGTTCATATTGCTGCAAAAATGGCTTAGGATTTGTTTATGGCGTTTTCCTTATATTCCACAAGAGCCTCTTGTGTTAGCAAAAGAATTATCGACGGCTTACCGTAAAGAGTTTAAATCGGTCAATGGGGCGTCTCCTCGCTTTATTTTAGCGGTTTTTTTGTAGTTGTTGCAGATACTGTGGAAAAAGCGGAAGAGATGGCTCAATCATTAGATTTATGGATGTTAGGGAAACAAGATTTTAGTGAATTTGAAACATTCCCAACTAAAAAAAGGATGTTGAAACAAGAGAAGTAACTCCAGCAGAAAGAAAAAAACAATCGAAGACAATCGTCAACAGCTAATTGTTGGAGATTCACGGGCGGTAAAAAGCGCAATTGGATGCATTATGCCAAGTTTGTAATCCGGATGAATTATTAATGATTCCCCTAGTTGGTGGATTTGAAAATCGTAAACGTGCGTTAGAATTACTAGCGCAGTTATATCAGTAGAAAGGAAGGATACAATGAGAAAAATTTGCAAAATTTTTTATGGATTGATAAAGAAGGAGATCGTTATACGATTCGTATGACGCCAGAATTACAAGATGATGTGGGTACAATTGGGTTTGTTCAATTTAGCCAAGATGAAGTGTTAGAAGCTGAAGAAGAAATTGTTAGTATTGAAGCTTCAAAAACAGTAATGTCTATTGTGACTCCAATTGGAGGAAAAGTAGTGGAATATAATAAAGCTGCAGTAGATGAACCAACATTATTAAACTCTGAAAAACCAGAAGAACATTGGTTAGTTGTATTAACAGATGTTGATGAAGCGCAATTTATGGCATTAGAAGATGAATAAAAAAACACGCAAATTCATCGATTACAGCAAATGATTGCTTTTTGAGAAAAGAAAAAGGGGAAGCTATTCCAGATTTATCTCAAAAATCAGAACCAGAATTAGAAGAAATATGGCGTGGACTCGTTAATGTTCGACCTGTTGGTGATGTGGATCCTCATTATTTAGAAATAGAAGAGACTTATTTAAAGCAATATCACACAGGTGCGATAGTTGGAATGGAAAGTTGCCAAGATACAAATGAAGAGAGAATCAAATTATATCATGGAGACTTATGTCATTTAGAAGTGGATGCAATTGTAAATGCAGCGAATAGTGATTTGTTAGGTTGTTTTATTCCAAATCATCGTTGTATTGATAATGCGATTCATACATTTGCAGGAGTCAAGTTAAGAGAATGTTGTCATCAAATCCAACTGACTCAAGGGAAAAAAAGAACCGGTAGGGTCTGTGAAGGTGACACCAAGTTTTTCATTTACCATGTGATTATGTTTTTTTCATACAGTGGGCCCTTTTTATTCCGCTTGGGAAGCCAGTTACAGTCATTCGAAAACAATTATTAGAGAAATGTTATATTAGTTGCTTGAAGAAAGCGGAAGAAATGAAGTTAGAAAGTATCGCTTTTTGTGGGATTTCAACGGGTCAATTTGGGTTTCCAGTAGAAGATGCTGCCGAAATCGCAGTTTCGGTTGTAAAAAGACTGGTTTAAGCAACACGCTTTCCCAGAAACGATTATTTTTATCGACTTTTACAAAGGAAGAACAAAATGGCCTATAGAAAATTATTACAATCATAAAATAGAAGGGAGGAGAAATAGTGGAGTGGATTACGCCAATACAAGAGATGGAGAGTCAAGCGCAACAATTAAAAAAAGTTTATTTGAAGAAGCGGATGCAATTGTTGTAGGAATTGGTGCAGGAATGTCTGCTGCGGATGGGTTCACTTATATTGGGGAACGTTTTTGAATCAGCTTTTTCCAGATTTTTATCGAAAAAAATATCAATTATTAGATATGTTACAAGCAAGTTTATTTCAATTTGCAAGTTGGGAAGAGTACTGGTCTTTCCAAAGTAGGTTTATTGCATTAAATTACTTGGATCAACCAGTGGGAGCAGCTTATGTAGATTTGAAAGAAATGCTAGAAACAAAACCTTATCATATTATTACAACGAATGCTGATAATGCCTTTGAAGTAGCAGGATTTGATATGGAAAAAGTATTTCATATTCAAGGAGAATACGGATTGTTACAATGTAGTCAACATTGTCATCCGAAAACTTATCGAAAAGATGAGTTAATTCGTGAAATGATTGCTCAGCAAAAAGATATGAAAGTTCCCTATGAATTAATTCCATTTTGCCCAGAATGTGGAGCGCCATTAGAGATTAATAAGCGTAATGCAGAAAAAGGCATGGTGGAGTCTGCAGATTTCTTTTGCGCAGAAAGCACGTTATGATGCTTTTTTTAAAAACAATATGAGATAGGGAAAGTAGTCTATTTAGAAATTGGAATTGGATTTACAACACCACAATTTATTAAAACACCATTCCAAAAGAAAGTTACAGAAAATCCAAATGCAGTTTATGTGAGTATGAACCATAAACATTATAGAGTGCCTTTAGCCATTCGAAATCGCACCCTACTATTATCAGAAAATATTGCAACATTAATACACGAAACACATCAATTATTGAAGGAAGAAGGAAAGCTTTATGTATTTGATTGAACCAATTAGAAATGGAAAGTATGTTACAGATGGAGCAGTAGCTCTTGCGATGCAAGTATATGTACAACAAAAATGTATTTTTTTAGATGATGATATTTTTATTTCCATATTACTGTGATCCAAAAAGTGGAAATTGGAAAATTCCAAAAATACAGTTGCAGAAGTGAATGAACAATATTTAAAAGAACATCATATTCAAGTAGTTAGAAGAGATACTGGTGGTGGTGCCGTATATGTAGATTCAGGTGCTGTTAATGTTTGTTATTTAATTCAAGATAATGGAGTGTTTGGAGATTTCAAGAGAACATATGCTCCAGCGATTCAAGCGCTGCATGAGTTAGGGGCAACTGGAGTGGAACAAAACTGGTAGAAATGACTTAACGATTGATGGGAAGAAAGTTTCTGGAGCTGCAATGACGATTAGTAATGGACGTGTTTATGGAGGATATTCTTTTACTATTAGATGTTGATTATGATGCAATGGAAAAAGTTTTGAATCCAAATAAAAAGAAATTACAATCAAAAGGGATTCAATCAACAAGAGCAAGAGTAGGTTCGATTCGTCCAAATTTAGCACCAGAATATCAAGGAATTACCATTGATGAATTTTAAAAACTTAATGACTTGCAAGTTGTTAGGAATTGATTCAATAGATGAAGCGAAACGTTATGTGTTAACGGAAGAAGATTGGAAAGCTATTGATGAATTGACAACTAAAAAGTATAAAAATTGGGACTGGAATTATGGAGAATCTCCACAATATAGCGACTACCGTGATGGAAGATTTGCAGCAGGAACGATTCAAGTATACTTAGAAGTAGAACAAGGAAGAATTACAAAATGTAGTATTCGTGGTGATTTCTTCTCTAAACGTGAAATTCAAGATGTAGAAACTCAATTAATGGGCGTTCGTATGGTTGGAGAAGAGATCAAAGCTGTATTAGACACATTTGAGTTATCAGAATATTTTGGAGCTGTAACTTCCGAAGAACTTACAAAACTCATTTTAGGAGAGTAAGTAAAAATATTCAAAATGCAAAAAATAGTTGACAAGAACTTTTTTGTTCCTGTAAAACTATTTTTCTAGTTGAATGCGACCGAAGACAGTAGGAGGCGTAGCCTTAATATCCTACCGAGGGAGAACAAGTTGATCTTATTTCTCTATGTCTTTGTGGGCATAGAGATTTTTATGCCCCTACCTAAAATTCAGGAGGTGAAACACGAAGATGAGTGAAGCAATTATTGCTAAAAAAAGCGCAACAAGTTTCTGAAGTTGCTGAACAATTCAAAAACGCAACATCTGTTGTAGTAGTGGATTATTTAGGAATTACAGTAGAACAAGCAACAAACTTACGTACAGAATTACGTAACGCAGGTGTACAATTTGCAGTTGTAAAAACAGCATCTTATCACGTGCAGCTAAAGAAGCTGGTTTTAGAAGGAATGGAAGACATTTTCAAAGGACCATCAGCTGTAGCTTTCAGTAACGATGACGTAATCGCTCCTGCTAAAATCTTAGCTGACTTTTGCTAAAAAAAGTTGAAGCTTTAGAAATTAAAGCAGGTGTAATCGAAGGTAAAGTTTCTTCTAAAGAAGAAATCGAAGCTCTTGCAAAATTACCAAACCGCGAAGGCTTACTATCAATGCTATTATCAGTATTACAAGCACCAGTTCGCAACACTGCATTGGCATTCAAAGCCGTTGCAGACCAAAAAGATGGCGCAGCTGCTTTAAAAGCTAGCTAGCTAATCAAAAAAATAATAAAAAAATAATGAACCAAAATGGAGGAATTTTAAAAATGGCATTAAACATTGAACAAATCATTGCTGACATTAAAGAAGCAACTGTATTAGAATTAAACGACTTAGTAAAAAGCAATCGAAGAAGAATTTAGGGCTAACAGCAGCAGCTCCTGTAGCTGTAGTAGCTGGTGGCGCTGGTGAAGCTGCTGAAGAAAAATCAGACTTCGATGTAGAATTAACATCTGCAGGCGACAACAAAATTAAAGTAATTAAAGTTGTTCGTGAAGCTACTGGTTTAGGATTAAAAAGAAGCTAAAAGCTTTAGTTGATGGCGCACCTGGAATCTTAAAAAGAAGGCGTTGCTAAAGAAGAAGCAGAAGCATTAAAAAGCTCAATTAGAAGAAGTTGGAGCTTCTGTAACATTAAAAATAATTTTTAATGACTATTTAGAGGTCGGACGAGTATGTCCGACCTTTTTTTATGTGACTTTCAGTCCGTCACGCTCCGTAGGTGCGTGACAAATAAACTCACCCTATGCGGGTGCGCATCGAAGGTTATACCAAAAACTCCAATCGCGATACAATAAAGGTGTTCAAGCCTATCATATAGCGAGAGGAGAAAAAAATATGGCTGAAAAAGCTAATAGTTTATCACATACAAAATGGATGTGTAAATACCACATTGTTTTTTACACCTAAGTATAGACGGAAAGTTATATATAATCAATATAGGAAAAGTTTGGGAGAAATATTTCGTCGATTGTGTAGTTATAAAGGGTAGAGATTATAGAAGGACATCTTATGCCGGATCATGTTCATATGTTGGTAAGTATTCCACCAAGGATAAGTATTTCAAGTTTTATGGGGTATTTAAAAGGAAAAAGCGCACTAATGATGTTTGATAAACACGCAAATTTAAAATATAAATTTGGGAACCGTCATTTTTGGGCAGAAGGTTATTATGTAAGTACAGTAGGACTCAATGAAGCTACCATAAGAAAGTATATACAAGAACAAGAAAAACATGATATAGCAATCGATAAATTAAGTGTAAAAGAGTATGAGGATCCCTTCAGGGATGATGGTAAAGTAATACAAACGCCTCTTTAAGAGGCAAGTGACGAGTCAAAAAGCAATAAGGCTTGAATAAAGTGAAAGCCAGCGTCTTTCAGGCGCTGGCTTTGTAATCTGGGCTTATAGCCCCTGGTTCAAAACCACCCGTTAGACGGGTGGTCATGATTGTGTTTAAAAATGTATAATCGAAGATTCATAATTGCTAAATGTTCGTATTTAATTAATTAATTTATGAAAAAAACTATTGATTTCACAAAATAATAGTATTAAAAATACAGATATTCCGAATTAAGAGTATGAAGATTGTATGCTTTTAAGTTCTCTTTTTGGGGTGGAGGATTGTGAGGAAGTAAGAAAACTATTTTGATTATAGGAGGACTTATGAAATTACTGGAAGAACGTATTTTTAAAAAGATGGTCATGTTTTTAGGGTGAAAAATATCCTTAAAAGTGGATTCGTTTTTAACACACCAAGTAGATCTTCGTCTAATGCATGAAATTGGTGAAGTTTTTGCAGAAAAATTTGCCAATGCGGGAATTACAAAGGTTGTAACAATTGAAGCGTCAGGAATTGCTCCGGCGGTTTATGTTGCCGATAAATTGAATGTTCCAATGATTTTTTTGCAAAAAAATCAAAAGAATATTACCATGAATGAAGGAGTATTAACTGCTGAAGTTTATTCCTTTACCAAACAAATTAGTAATACAGTTTCAATAGCAGGAAAATATCTATCAACTGAAGATAAAGTACTGATTATTGATGATTTCTTGGCAAATGGTCAAGCTGCTAAAGGTTTAATTGAAATTATTGAACAGGCAGGAGCAAAAGTGGAAGCTGTTGGAATCGTGATTGAAAAAAATCATTCCAAGATGGACGAGGATTAATTGAAGAAGCCGGCTATCCCGTATTATCACTTGCTAGAATTGAACGTTTTGAAAATGGTAAAGTAATTTTTAAGGAGGCAGATTTATAATGCAACAACAAAAACACTCGCAAGCAGCACTTTTAGGATTACAACATTTATTAGCAATGTATTCAGGTTCTATTCTTGTTCCTCTAATGATTGCCACAGCTTTAGGGTATTCTAGTGAACAATTAACTTATTTAATTTCTACAGATATTTTTTTATGTGGGGTTGCTACATTATTACAACTTCAATTAAATAAACACTTTGGGGTAGGTCTTCCAATCGTATTAGGGGTAGCGTTCCAATCTGTTGCACCATTAATTATTATTGGTAAAAAGTCATGGTAGTGGTGCCATGTTTGGTGCATTAATTGTTTCAGGGATTTATGTCATTTTAGTATCAGGTATTTTTTTCTAAATTAGCAAACTACTTCCCATCAATCGTAACAGGTTCTGTAATTACCACTATTGGTTTAACATTAATCCCAGTAGCAATTGGAAATATGGGAAATAACTCTCCAGAACCAACTTCACAAAGCTTATTATTAGCAACTATTACGGTTGTAATTATTCTTTTAATTAATATTTTTTTACAAAAAGGATTTATTAAATCAATTTCTATTTTAATTGGATTAATTGCTGGTACAGCTATTGCAGCTAGTATGGGATTCGTAGACTTTTACTCCTGTAAGAGAAGCATCAGTGGTGCATGTTCCATCTTTATTCTATTTTTGGAATGCCAACGTTTGAATTTTTTCTTCTATTGCGATGATGTGTATTATTGCAACAGTTTCAATGGTAGAATCAACAGGTGTTTATATGGCACTTTCAAATATTACAGGTGAAAAATATTGATGCAACTCGTCTTCGTAATGGTCTTCGTGCAGAAGGGATGGCAGTATTATTAGGGGAATATTTAACACATTCCGTATACAGGTTTTTTTCTCAAAATGTTGGATTAGTAAAAATTTCAGGCGTTAAAAATCGTCTTCCAATTTACTATGCTGCAGTATTTTTTTAATTGTACTAGGTTTATTACCAAAAATTTGGTGCATTAGCTCAAATTATTCCAAGTCCCTGTTATTGGTGGCGCGATGGTTGTAATGTTTGGTTTTGTATCTCTTCAAGGGATGCAAGTTTTATCAACAGTAGATTTTTGCTAATAATGAACATAACTTCTTAATTGCAGCTATTTCAATTAGTATGGGTGTTGGATTTAATAATAGTAACTTATTTATTAGTATGCCAACTGCTTTCCAAATGTTCTTCTCAAATGGGATTAGAAGTTGCTAGTGTAATGGCAATTTTCTTAAATACAGTTTTTAAATCGTAAGAAAAAGCATTGAATTAATGAACAAATTATTGAGTGAGGGGATCTTCTAGATCCTCTCTTTTTATTTTAAAATAAAAAGTTATATAATAATGATTGAGAGTGGAGGGAGATAGATGAAAGATTTACAATTTTACTTAGAATTAGAAGATAAGGAATGGGAAAGAGCAGGAGAACAAAAAGATCGTCATTGTGCAAGAGCGATTGTTGTAGACGATTTGGAACAATTTTATTTTGTTCAAATTACTAGAGATGATTTATTTGGATGCGGAACTTATATCGAAAACTGCCGGTGGTGGTATAGAAGAAAGTGAAAATGCTGAAGAGGCAGTTTTACGAGAAGTTAAGGAAGAATTAGGCATCGAAAGTGAACTGCTATGTAAAATTGGAATTGTGAGTGACTATTATCACGCATTGAATCGTCATAATATCAATCATTATTATTTGTGTAAAGTGAAGAGTCGTGGAGAGCAAGAATTACTAGATTATGAAAAAAATGATTTTAACATGAAGGTATTAACGCTTAGTTATGAAGAAGCGGTAAAATTGTATGAAAAGTCAAACAGACAAAAAAATTAGGAAGATTATTGACGAATCGAGAGTTGCCAATTTTGAAAGTAGCCAAACAATGGTTAGATGAACACAAATAGGAGGATTAAGATTGGAACAGTCTTTTTATAGTTTTTAAAGCATTAACGCATATCCTGAATGTAAATCAAACACGTTTATCCTCTGATGAGTTCAGAATCATATTTGATGCTTTGCAAGAGGATAATTTAAGTGAAGTGAAAGAGAGTCTATCATCATTAGGGAAGATAGTTGTAAGAGTTTTTTTGAGGTGGAACCGCTAAAGGTATGGCACTATTATTTTTGTTGAATGGGGTAATCAAGCAGTAGCTGTTACAAGTAGTGCGGATTTGTTGGCAGTACTATTAAAGGCATCTCCAGAACAACCAGAAATTCGAATTTGTACAGAGAAATAGAAGTTAAGTTTGATATGGAAACTTATCATCTGAATGAAACGTTTTTCATGACTAATTAACATTTTTCATAACAAGAAAAATGTTTTGCAAAATAAAATGAAAAAAATATGGTAAAATACTGAGGTATGTGCAAGAGCACATAAAAAAATATCAATAGAAAAAGGGGTTAATTTTTAGATGTCATCAGCTGAAATTCTGAAAATTTTAACTGCGCCAACATTTGTGGCAGCAATCTTTTTCAACAATTTCTATTATTTTAGTCGGATATATTATTCGTAAAAAGGATATTGTTGATGCAAATAGTGGAAAGGTCATTAGTAACTTAGCGTTATCTGTTGCAATTCCTGCATTAGCGTTTAAAGCATTTATGCAAGATATTAAACAAGAAACATTTACAACAGGATTAAACGTATTTATTTTTTTGGTTTTATCGCTTATGCAATTTTAATTATTTTAGGAGAGTTATTCTTCATGAAAGAGAAAGGGATCGTAAAACAACTCTTTCTGTTTTTAACAACATTTGGTTCAACAACGTTCTTCGGTATTCCAATTATTAACGGATTGCTAGGAGCAACTGGTACATTATATGCGAATATTTTTCAATTTAGCTTATCGTGTATTTTTATATTCATATGGTTTAATTCTGTATGAGTGGTATGAAATTCGAAAAGAAAAAAACTTAAAAATTAATTTTTGGAAATATTATCGTTATTGCAACTTTTTGCTGGTTTATTAATCTGGGTATTCCAAGGTTCATTACCACAAGTTGCTGTAATGGATAAAGATAAAAGAAATTATGGTAGCTTTCTTACGTATCGATAAAACAGCTCCATGGTTATTTAAAAGCTATTTCTTATTTAGCGGACTTAAGCTCACCATTAGCTTGGTTAGCAATCGGGATTACATTAGGTAACATTTCTTTAGGCGATGCTGTAAAAAGAACGTGCAGTTTGGTTCTATAGTTTAGTGAAATTATTAGTAGTTCCAGCTATCTTTGTGGCAATTATTTTTTTGCAGTACGTCCATTCTTACCAATGGGTTATGAAGCTGCAATGGGAATTATTATTATGCTTGCAACACCACCTGCAACAGTAGCAGTAGCTTATGCGATTAAATATGATCGTGAAGCAATTTTAGCAAGTAATGCGTCATTATTAGCAACAGTATTAAGTGTTGCAGCAGTAGTGTTCTGGATTGTATTAGGATCAGTAATTTTAAAAAGGTCTATAATATTAATTAAATAATGAGATTAATAGATAGAAAAAGTAGGTTCGGGTAATTAGGGCTTACTTTTCTATTTCAATATTGAGGAAGAAAATGAAAGTATTAGCATACGGAGTTCGTGATGTAGAAAAACCAATTTTTCGAAGCAGTGAATGAAAAAAATTTGGTTATGAATTAGTAACAACTCCTGAATATTTAAATTCAGAAGAAACAGCAAGATTAGCAGAAGGTTGTCAAGCAGTTATTTTACGTGGAAATTGCTGGGCAAATAAAGAAAACTTAGATATTTATAAAGAATTAGGCGTGAAATATGTTATTACACGTACAGTAGGGGTAAATCACATCGATGCATCTTACGCACGTGAATTAGGATTTAAATTAGGATATGTACCATTCTATTCGCCAAACGCCATTAGTGAATTAGCAGTGACATTAGCGATGACATTATTAAGAAATGTTGCATACACAGTTTCAAAAAAACAAGTAAACAAGATTTCCGTGTAGATGCTCAAATGTTTGCTAAAAGAAATCCGCAACTGTACAGTAGGGGTTGTTGGAATTGGCCGTATTGGTTTAACAACTGCAAGTTTATTCAAAGGATTAGGGGCAAAAGGTTTTAGCATACGATGCATTTCCGAAAGAAGGAGTAGAAGATATTTGTACTCAAGTATCTTTAGATGAATTACTAGCGAATTCAGATGTCATTAGTATTCATGCGCCATATATTCCAGCGAATGGTAAAAGTAATTACAAAAAGAATTTATTAGTAAAATGAAAAAAAGGTGCTATCTTAGTAAACACAGCTCGAGGTGAATTGCAAGATGTTGATGCCATTATCGAAGCTGTTGAATCTGGTCACTTATCAGGTGTAGGTTTAGACGTATTAGAAGGGAAAGTGCAGTATTCTTTAAAGACTTACAAGGTCAAACAATAGAAGATCCTGCAGTTGCAAAAATTAGTAGAATTATATCCTCGTGTATTAGTGACTCCTCATATGGGAAGCTATACAGATGAAGCAGTATTAAACATGATTGAAACAAGTTTTCGAAAATATTAAAGAATACGAAGAAACAGATAAATGTAAATTTGATATCCAATGTTAATTGAGAAAAGAACACTCTAGGCGAAGCTTAGAGTGTTTTTGTAACTAAAATCATGCAAACGAATGACTTTAGTCATGCTAAGTAGTGACTTTAGGCACTAAACGATAAGGGGAGAATTAGTTATACTAAACATGTAAAAACGTAAAGGAAGTGATTGAAATGACAGAAGTAAAAGAAAATAACAAAATGAAAAATATTTAAAAACTTATTCTGGTTTTTATGTTGCAGTGTTAACGGTATTAATGGTAAAAGTATTCATTGGAGGAGAATCAGTCGTTGAATACGTAACGGGAGAAAAAGTTTGTACTCTTCATTCCAATCCTATTAGGTGTTATTTCGGAAGAAGTGTAAGGGGGAGTAATCATGAGAAAAAGATGAAAATGGAAAAAGGAAAAACAAGTAAATATTACAGGTAGAACAATTTGGGCAGCGGTACTCATTATCAATGTAATCCTAATTTTTGATTAAACTATTTAATGTATTTTTATTTTTAAACGTCCATTTGGAGAAGAGTTTGATTATACTTATTTCATGTCACTGTTTCCCAATTTTTCTTTTTTTATTCGCAGTGACAGCTAGTACTGAAAAAGAAAAAAAGTGAAAGTTAAAAAAATCGTAGAAGTTTAAGGAGGAATAACAATGAGAAAAAGATGAAAAATGGTAAAGAAAAACAAGTGAATGTTACAGGAGAACAATTTGGGCAGCGGTAGTCATTATCAATGTAATTCTAATTTTGATTAAACTATTTAATGTGTTTTTATTTTAAACGTTCATTTGGAGAAGAATTTGATTATACTTATTTCATGTTACTGATTCCAACATTCCTTTTATTCATAGCAACGGCTAATAATGAAAAAGAGAAAAATAAAATTAAAAAGAAATTTAGGGAGGAATAACGATGAGAAAAGAAGAGAATCGTAAAGAAAAAAAGAATAGATATTACCGGGAAAAGAATTTGGACTGCGGCAATTGTTATAAATGTAATTCCGATTTTGATTAAATTATTTAATGTATTGTACTTTAAACATTCATTTTGGAGAAGAATTTAATTATCCTTACTCTATTTCGCTAGTTACAATTTTATTTTTTTATTCATAGTAACAGCTAAGATTGAAAAAGAAAAATTAAATTCTTTTTAAATAAATTTTTTTCCGAGAAAAAAATTGTATTGGTTTTCATAATTCTTAGAAGTTCTCTCGAACAGCTAGAAACGTTGATATAACAATGTTTCTAGCTGTTTTTGAGCAAAAAAATGAAACACACGGAGGCGTTTGTATAAAAAAAGATTGATAAATCAACAAAAAAAGCTTGCATTTTTTAAAAATTAGCATGTATACTATTAAAAGTGTCGCAGGGGATAAGTATGCCCACGTGCGATACCCCTGTAAAGGAAACAGGGGTAGCTATGAAACGAGAGGTTGCGACACACCCGGACGCTTTGCCACGAAAGGGAAACGTCGGAAATTCGCGTGGAGCTAGTCTTATGACAACATTAGACGAAGGAGGAAAGAAAATGGCAAAACAAAAAATCCGTATCCGTTTGAAAGCTTACGAACACCGTGCGCTTGATCAATCAGCGGAAAAAATCGTAGAAACAGCAAAAAGAACTGGTGCTAGCGTAGCTGGTCCAATTCCATTGCCAACAGAAAGATCGCTTTACACAGTTATTCGTGCGACTCACAAATATAAAGATTCTCGCGAACAATTTGAAATGCGTACTCACAAACGTTTGATTGACATTGTTAATCCAACACCAAAAACAGTTGATGCCTTAATGAAACTTGATTTACCAAGTGGCGTTGACATCGAAATCAAATTATAATTTATAGAAAAATGGAGGTGTAACCATGACCAAAGGAATCTTAGGCAAAAAAGTAGGGATGACTCAATACTTTACAGAAGCAGGTGAACTTATTCCTGTAACAGTTGTAGAAGTAACTCCAAACGTTGTTCTTCAATTAAAAACAATCGAAAACGACGGTTACGAAGCTGTTCAATTAGGTTTCGACGACTTACGTGAAGTTTTATCAAATCGCCCTGCTAAAGGTCATGTAGCAAAAGCAAATGCTACTCCTAAGCGCTTCATTCGTGAATTCAACAATGTCGAGCTTAGTGAGTACGAAGTAGGACAAGAAATTACAGTGGATGTATTTAAAAGCAGGTGACATCGTTGACGTAACAGGAACATCTAAAGGAAAAGGTTTCCAAGGTGCAATTAAACGTCATGGTCAATCTCGCGGACCAATGGCTCACGGTTCTCGTTACCACCGTCGTCCTGGTTCAATGGGTGGAGCATCATTCCCATCACGTGTATTCAAAGGTAAAAGCATTACCTGGACAAATGGGTGGAAACCGTATCACTATTCAAAACCTTGAAGTGGTTAAAGTTGATGCAGAACGTAATGTTATCTTAATCAAAGGTAATGTACCAGGATCTAAAAAAATCATTAGTAGAAATTAAAACAGCTATTAAATCAAAATAATTCAGTAAGGAAGGAGGAACGAGAGAATGACAAAAAGTTACATTATACAAACAAGATGGAACAACAAATGGAGAAATTGAGTTAAACTCAGATATCTTCGGAATTGAACCAAATGAAAATGTAGTATTCGACGCAGTAATCATGCAACGCGCTTCATTACGTCAAGGAACTCACGCAGTTAAAAACCGTAGTGCAGTAAGCGGAGGCGGCCGTAAACCATGGCGCCAAAAAAAGGAACTGGTCGTGCTCGTCAAGGATCAATCCGTTCACCACAATGGCGTGGCGGAGGTATTGTATTCGGACCAACACCTCGTTCATATAGTTACAAATTACCAAGAAAAGTACGTCGCTTAGCGATTAAATCAGTATTATCACAAAAAGTATTAGATCAAAAAGCTTGTTGTAGTGGAAGCATTACAATTCGACGCACCAAAAACAAAAAGAGTTTGCACAAGTATTAGCTAACTTAAAAGTTGACACAAAAAGTGTTAGTAGTTGTTGAATCTTCAAACGAATTTGCACAATTAGCTGCACGTAACATTCCAAACGTAACAATCGTTGATGAAACACAAGTTACTGTTTTTAGATGTTGTAAACAACGATAAATTAGTATTAACTCAAGCTGCTCTTTCTAAAGTAGAGGAGGGACTTCAATAATGGATGCACGTGACGTAATCAAACGCCCAATCATTACTGAAGCTTCAATGCTTGCTACTGACGAAAAGAAATACACTTTCGAAGTAGACGTACGCGCAAACAAAATCGAAGTACGTCAAGCCGTAGAAGAAATTTTTGGTGTTAAAGTAGAAAAAGTTAACATCTTAAATGTACGTGCTAAATTCAAACGTGTTGGCCGCTATGCTGGTTACACAAACAAACGTCGTAAAGCAATCGTGAAGCTTACAAAAGACTCAAAAGATATTCAAATCTTCGCTGAAGAAGCATAATCTTCGAAGCAAAACTACTATTATATAGGAGGAATTAGACGTGGCGATTAAAAAATATAATCCAACCTCAAACGGCCGTCGTAATATGACAGGTTATGATTTCAGCGAAATTACAAAGTCAACACCAGAAAAAACTTTGTTAGAATCATCAAAAAACAACGCTGGTCGTAACAGCCAAGGTAAAATCACAGTACGTCACCAAGGTGGCGGACACAAACGTGCTTATCGTGTGATTGACTTCAAACGTAACAAAGATAACGTTGAAGGAGTTGTTCACTCAATCGAGTACGATCCAAACCGTTCAGCAAATATTGCTTTAATTCACTATGTTGATGGTGTGAAAGCATATATCATTGCTCCAAAAGGTTTACAAGTAGGACAACGTATCGAATCAGGTGTTAACGCTGATATTAAAGTAGGTAATGCATTACCATTAGGTAACATTCCAGTCGGTACTGTTATCCACAACATTGAAACAAAACCAGGTAAAGGCGGACAATTAGTTCGTTCAGCTGGTACAAGTGCTCAAGTACTTGGTCAAGAAGGTAAATATACATTAGTTCGTTTAAACTCAGGCGAAGTTCGTATGATTTTAGCAACTTGCCGTGCAACAATCGGTACTGTTGGTAACGAGCAACATGAATTAATTAACATTGGTAAAGCTGGTCGTGCTCGTTGGAAACGTAAACGTCCAGAAGTTCGTGGATCTGTAATGAACCCTAACGATCACCCACACGGTGGTGGTGAAGGTCGTCACCAATCGGACGTCCAACACCAGTATCTCCATGGGGTAAAACCAGCTCTTTGGATACAAGACTCGCAGCAAGAAAGCTCGTTCAAACAAACTTATTGTTCGTGGTCGTAAAAAAATAATTATTAAAACAAATCTGATTCTATTAAAATTTTGGAAGGAGGATTTCCATAATGGGTCGTAGTTTGAAAAAGGACCTTTCGTCGATGAACATTTGATGAAAAAGGTTGAAGCAGCTCAAGGAAGTGACAAAAAAAGTAGTGATCAAAACTTGGTCTCGTCGTTCAACAATTTTTCCCAAACTTTGTTGGACAAACAATTGCTGTATATGACGGCAGAAAACATGTTCCAGTTTATATTCAAGAAGACATGGTAGGACACAAACTAGGTGAATTCGCACCAACAAGAACTTACCGTGGTCATGCAAATGATGATAAGAAGAGTAAACGTAAATAACGAGGGGAGGACTTAAACTATGTCAGAACAAATCACATCTGCAAAAGCAGTTGCTAAAACAGTTCGTATTGCGCCTCGTAAAGCTCGTCTTGTTGTCGATCTAATTAGAGGTAAAAAAATCGGTGACGCAATTTCAATCTTGAAATTCACACCACGTTCTGCATCACCAATCGTAGAAAAAGTTTTAATGTCTGCAATTGCTAACGCTGAACACAATTTCGACTTAGATGTTGAAAACTTATATGTAAGCGAAGCATACGTGAACGAAGGACCAACAATGAAACGTTTCCGTCCACGTGCTAAAGGTTCAGCTTCACAAATCTTAAAACGCACAAGCCACATCACTGTAGTGGTATCAGAGAAGAAGGAGGGATAATCAGTGGGTCAAAAAAATTCATCCAATTGGAATGCGTGTCGGAATCATCCGTGACTGGGATTCAAAATGGTACGCAGAAAAAGATTTCGCAGAATTCTTGCATGAAGATTTAAAAATCCGTGATTATATCCGTAAACAATTAAGCGACGCTAGCGTTTCAACAATTGAAGTTGAACGTGCAGCTAACCGCGTTAATGTTTCAATCCACACTGCAAAACCTGGTATGGTTATCGGTAAAGGTGGATCTGAAGTTGATAAATTACGTACAAACTTAAAACAAATTAACAGGTAAAAAAAGTACACATCAACATCGTGGAAATTAAAAAACCTGATTTAGATGCAAAATTAGTTGCTGAAGGAATTGCAAATGACTTAGAACGTCGTATCGCTTTCCGTCGTGCACAAAAACAAGCAATCCAACGTACAATGCGTGCAGGTGCTAAAGGAATTAAAACAATGGTATCAGGTCGTTTAAACGGTGCAGATATCGCTCGTTCAGAAAGCTATTCTGAAGGAACAGTTCCATTACACACATTACGTGCAGATATTGACTACGCTTGGGAAGAAGCAGATACAACTTACGGAAAATTAGGTGTTAAAACTTGGATTTACCGTGATGAAGTATTACCAACAAGAAAGAACAACAACTCTGAGAAAGGAGGGAAATAAACATGTTAGTACCAAAACGTGTAAAACACCGTCGTGAGTTCCGTGGAAAAATGCGCGGGGAAGCTAAAGGTGGTAAAGAAGTAGTATTCGGTACATACGGTTTACAAGCAACAGAATCTCACTGGATTACAAACCGTCAAATCGAAGCAGCTCGTATTGCAATGACTCGTTATATGAAACGTGGTGGGAAAGTATGGATTAAAATTTTCCCTCACAAATCATACACAGCTAAAGCTATCGGGGTACGTATGGGTTCTGGTAAAGGGGCACCTGAAGGTTGGGTAGCACCAGTCAAACGTGGTAAAATCATGTTTGAAATTGCTGGAGTTTCAGAAGAAGTAGCTCGTGAAGCTTTACGTTTGGCATCACACAAATTGCCAGTTAAAACAAAATTTGTGAAACGCGAAGAAAATGGTGGTGAATCGAATGAAGGTTAATGCACTTAGAAAAGAACTTAAAGGGTTATCCACTGCTGAACTTGTTGAAAAAAAGAAAAAGAATTAAAGCAAGAACTATTCAACTTACGATTCCAACTTGCTACTGGTCAATTAGAAGGTACAGCACGCATTCGTGAAGTACGTAAACAAATTGCGCGTATCAAGACTGCATTGCGTCAAGAAGAATTGCAAAAATAATCATCAGCAAAGGAGGCAATGAACATGACTGTAGAACGTAACCAACGTAAAGTGTATCAAGGTCGCGTTGTTTCAGATAAGATGGAAAAGACTATTGTAGTTGCTATTGAAACTTACAAACGTCACAAAACTTACGGAAAACGCGTTAAATATACGAAAAAATTTGTAGCTCATGATGAAAATAACTCAGCTAAAATCGGTGATATTGTTAAGATTATGGAAACTCGTCCATTGTCAGCAACAAAAACGTTTCCGTTTAGTTGAGATTGTTGAAGAAGCAGTAATTATTTAATTTCAAATTGTGTATACATTTGAAAGGAGGAACCAATAGTGATTCAAACAGAAACTCGTTTAAAAAGTGGCTGACAACTCAGGCGCTCGTGAAGTATTGACAATTAGAGTTCTAGGCGGATCTGGCCGCAAAACAGCTAACATCGGTGACGTAATCGTTGCATCTGTTAAACAAGCAACACCAGGTGGGGTTGTTAAAAAAGGTGACGTTGTTAAAGCTGTAATCGTTCGTACGAAATCAGGAGCTCGTCGTAAAGACGGTTCTTACATTAAATTCGACGAAAAACGCATGTAATCATTCGTGATGACAAGAGCCCTCGTGGAACACGTATCTTTGGACCAGTTGCACGTGAATTACGTGATAACAACTATATGAAGATCGTTTCATTAGCTCCAGAAGTATTATAATTCTCATCAAAATCGAAGGAGGTGTAACACATGCACGTAAAAACTGGTGATAAAGTTAAAGTAATCTCAGGTAAATACAAAGGAAAAGAAGGAGTAATCCTAAAAAGTTTTCCTAAACAAAACCGAGTTCTTGTTGAAGGTGTAAACATTGTTAAGAAACATCAAAAACCATCTCAAGCTAACCAAACAGGCGGCGTAGTTGAAATGGAAGCACCAATTCATGTTTCAAACGTAATGCTAATTGACCCTTCAACAGGTGCAGCTACACGTGTTAGCTACAAGGTTGAAAAATGGTAAAAAAAGTTCGTGTGTCTAAACGCACAGGTGAAGTACTAGATAAGTAATTTTTAGGAAGGAGGACCATCCTGCATGAATCGCTTAAATGCAAAAATACAAAAACGAAGTGGTAGCTTCTTTAATGGAAAAGTTTAACTACAAATCAATTATGGAAGTACCTAAAGTAGAAAAAAATCGTTATCAACATGGGTGTTGGTGATGCTACATCAAATGCTAAAAACTTAGAAAAAGCAGTTGAAGAATTAACATTAATTTCTGGTCAAAAAAACCAGTTGTTACTACAGCTAAAAAAATCAATCGCTGGTTTCCGTTTACGTGAAGGTATGCCTATCGGTACTAAAGTTACTTTACGTGGCGAACGTATGTATGATTTCTTAGATAAATTAGTAACAGTTTCATTACCTCGTGTACGTGACTTCGTGGAATCTCTAAAAATCATTTTGACGGACGTGGAAACTACACATTAGGTGTGAAAGAACAATTAATCTTCCCTGAAATTGACTACGATCGCGTAGACAAAGTACGTGGTATGGATATCGTTATCGTAACTACAGCTAAATCAGATGAAGAAGCTAAAGAATTATTAACTCAACTTGGAATGCCTTTCCAAAAATAAAAATAAAACTCACAGGAGGCGAGTAGTTTGGCTAAAAAAATCAATGATCGCAAAGAACAAACGTCCAAAAATATTCAACACAAGAATATACTCGTTGTGAACGTTGTGGTCGACCACATTCAGTTTATCGTAAATTCAAACTTTGCCGTATTTGTTTACGTGAGCTTGCCTATAAAGGGCAAATCCCAGGAATGAAGAAAGCAAGTTGGTAATCATTACTACTTGATAAAGGAGGTACTCATTAATGGTTATGACAGATCCAATCGCGGATTTCTTTAACTCGTATTCGTAATGCGAACATGGTTCGTCACGAATCTTTAGAAGTTCCGTCATCAAATATTAAAGTGGCTATTGCTAACATCTTAAAATCTGAAGGATTTATTAAAGACTTCACTGTTGAAGAAGATGGTAAGCAAGGTGTCATCAAAAGTATTCTTGAAATATGGAAAAATAACGAGCGTGTAATCACAGGATTGAAACGTATTTCTAAACCTGGTTTACGTGTGTACGCTAAAACAGGCGAAGTTCCTAAAGTATTAAAACGGTTTAGGTATCGCTATCGTATCAACATCTGAAGGTGTTATTACAGATAAAGAAGCAAGAGCTAAAAACGTAGGTGGAGAAGTTCTAGCATACGTTTGGTAATCTAGAAAACAAGGAGGTGCAGCCAAGTGAGCCGTATCGGAAATAAAACCAGTTGTTATCCCAGCAGGCGTAACAATCGACTTAAAGGACAATACAGTAACTGTTAAAGGTCCTAAAGGTGAATTATCATATACATTCAACCAAAATATCACATTAGTTCAAAACGAAGGTGAAGTTGTTTTCACTCGTCCAGATGACTCAAAAGAAAACAAAACAATCCACGGAACAACTCGCGCAGTATTCAACAACATGGTTGTTGGTGTTACTGAAGGATTCCAAAGAGAATTGGAATTAATCGGGGTTGGGTATCGTGCTCAATTACAAGGTAAAAAACTTGTATTAAACGTTGGATATTCTCATCCAGTGGAATTCACTCCAGAAGAAGGATTAGAAATCGAAGTTCCTTCAAATACTAAAGTAATCGTTAAAGGTTATGACAAACAAAAAGTTGGCGAATTAGCTGCTAACATTCGTGGCGTACGTCCACCAGAACCATATAAAGGTAAAGGTATTCGTTACGTTGACGAGTTTGTACGTCGTAAAGAAGGTAAAACAGGTAAATAATTTTCGTAATTATTTACCTTTTGTTGCGCTATTAGTCGCATAAAAATATATTATAAGAGGTGAAAATTGTGATTACAAAAACCAGACAAAAATAAAGTGCGTCAAAACCGTCACGCACGTGTTCGTCGCAAAATTTCTGGTACTGCTGAGTGCCCACGCTTGAACGTTTTTCGTTCTAACAAAAACATCTACGCTCAACTTATTGATGACGTAGCGGGTGTGACGCTAGCAAGTGCCTCTACTTTAGATACAAATGTAGAAAATGGAACAAAAAACTGAGGAAGCTGTTGCAGTTGGTAAATTAATTGCAGAACGTGGACTTGAAAAATATTAAGAAAGTAGTCTTTGACCGTGGTGGATATTTATACCATGGACGTGTAAAAGCATTAGCTGAATCTGCACGTGAAAATGGACTAGTATTCTAGGAAAAGGAGGACCCACAATTCATGGTTAATATTGATGCAAGAAACTTAGAATTAGAAGATCGTGTAGTTGCGATTAACCGCGTAACAAAAAGTTGTTAAAAGGTGGACGTCGTTTACGTTTTGCTGCTTTAGTTGTAGTTGGTGACCGTAATGGACATGTTGGATTCGGTACTGGTAAAAGCTCAAAGAAGTTCCAGAAGCAATCCGTAAAAGCAATCGAAGATGCTAAGAAAAAAACTTAATTGAAGTACCTACAAGTGGTTCTACAATTCCTCACGAAGTTATCGGACGTTTCTGCGGTGGTAATGTATTACTAAAACCAGCTCAAGCCGGTTCTGGAGTTGCCGCAGGTGGACCAGTTCGTGCCGTTGTTGAATTAGCAGGTATCGCTGATGTAACTTCAAAATCTTTTAGGTTCAAACACACCTGTAAACATGGTTCGTGCTACAATCGAAGGTTTGAAACAATTAAAACGTGTTGAAGATGTTGCTGCATTACGTGGCAAATCAGTTGAAGAATTATTAGGATAGGAGGACATTGAAAATGGCAGAATTAAAGATCACTTTAAAGAAAAGCTTGATTGGACGTCCTCAAAACCAAATTGATACTTGTAAAGCTTTAGGCTTAACAAAAATTCGTTCAACAGTTGTAAAAACCAGCTAACGATGCTATCAAAGGCATGGTTAACACAGTATCACATCTAGTGGATGTTGAGGAAGTTTAATTAATCAACTTATAAGAGGAGGTGCCCGAAACATGAAACTTCATGAATTACAACCAGCAGCTGGTTCACGTAAAGAACGTAACCGTGTTGGTAGAGGTCAAGGTTCAGGAAACGGAAAAAAACTGCAGGGACGCGGAAGCAAAGGTCAAAAAGCTCGTTCAGGCGGTGGCGTTAGATTAGGATTCGAAGGTGGACAAACTCCATTATTCCGTCGTTTACCAAAACGTGGTTTCCAAAATATCAATCGTAAAGAATATGCAGTCGTAAATCTAGAAACATTAAACCGTTTTGAAGATGGACAAGAAGTGACTGCTGCTGTACTAGTTGAGGCTGGTATCGTTAAAAAAACGAGAAAGACGGTATCAAAGTATTAGCAAACGGAAAAACTTGAACGTAAGTTAACTGTTAAAAGCAAATAAATTCTCTCAAGCAGCAAAAAGAAGCAATTGAAGCTGCAGGTGGAACTGTAGAGGTGATTTAATGTTCTCTCTACTGAAAAAAATGCGATCACAACAAAAGATATTAGACAACGTCTCATTATATACACTAATGGTATTAGTAGTATTCAGAATTGGGACGCATATTACAGTTCCTGGGTGTTAATGCATCAGCTGTTGAATCATTTGCATCGTCAGGTTTCTTTGGAATTTTAAAATACATTTAGTGGTGGTGCTTTATCAAACTTCTCAATCTTTTTCAATGGGGGTTTCGCCTTACATCACTGCGTCAATCGTAGTTCAATTATTACAAATGGACATTCTTCCTACATTCGTAGAATGGGCTAAACAAGGGAAGTTGGTCGACGTAAGTTAAATACCGCTACTCGCTATTTAACTATTGTTATTGGATTCTTCCAAGCGTTTGCAATTTCATTTGGATTCAATGCGTATGCGAACTATGGATTAATTAACAATCCAGGTATTTCAACATACTTATTGATTGCATTAGTTTTTAACTGCAGGAACAATGTTTGTTACTTGGCTAGGGGATATGATTACTGTTAATGGGATTAGTAATGGGGTATCTATTATAATCTTTGCAGGGATTGTTGCTCGTATGCCACATGACATTTATGAATTTTTATGTCAATCAATTACAAGGAAAAGCTGATGAAGAGTTATATCATGCATATGGATTTACTGCTGCCTTAGTAGTTGCCATCATTCTTGTTGTGATGTTAGTTGTATATATTGAACAAAGCGCAACGTCGTTTACAATTTCTTACTCTAAACGTCCTACAGGAGCTAGCGAAGCTTCATGAGTTTACCATTGAAGATTAACTCAGCAGGGGTTATTCAGTAATTTTTGCAAGTTCGTTTATAGCATTACCTCAAACTGTATTAAGTGCTGTTCATGGCCAATATAGTGAGGAAAGTTGGTATCAAGTTGCAACAAATATATTTGATTACCAAAAACCAGCAGGTGCAAGTTTATATATCTTTTTAATAGTAGTATTTACATACTTCTATGCATTTGTACAAGTAAACCCCGAGAAAGTTGCGGAAAACTTACAAAAACAAGGTGGTTACATCTTAAGTGTAAGACCTGGTAAAGAAACAGAACATTATATTTCTGGAATGCTTTTAAGATTGAGTACAGTCGGAGCCCTTTACCTAGGTGGTATTTCATTATTACCAATGGTTGCTGCTGCTTTGTGGAATCTACCACGTGGTTTAATGTTAGGTGGAACAAACTTACTAATCGTAGTTGGGGTTGCACTTGAAATTAGCCGTCAAATTGAAGGCCGAGCAATTAAACGTAAATATAAAGGGTTTATCCAAGAGTAATGAGGAAGATTGACAAAAATATTTTTTTGAATGTTTTGTCTTTTTCTTCATCTACAATGTAAAGGAGATATTATGAATATTATTTTTAATGGGGTTACCTGGAGCAGGTAAAGGAACTCAAGCAGATTGTTGCTACTTATAACATTCCACATATTTCAACTGGTGACATGTTCCGTGCTGCAATGCAACAAGGAACTGAATTAGGACTAAAAGCTAAATCGTTTATGGATAAAGGTGAATTAGTTCCTGATGAAGTTACAAATGGAATTGTTAAGGAACGTTTACAAGCAGACGATACTAAAAACGGATTTTTATTGGATGGTTTTCCAAGAACTCAAGCTCAAGCAGAAGCACTTGATAAAATTATGGATGAATTAGGTCGTAAAATTGATGCTGTTATCAATATCGATGTTAATCCAGAAATTTTTAATGCAACGTTTAACAGGACGTTTCATTTGCAGAAACTGTGGAGCTACTTATCACAAAATCAATAAACCAACTAAAGTAGAAGGAACATGTGATCGTTGTGGAGAACACGATTTCTACCAACGTGAAGATGACAAACCTGAAACTGTTGAAAATCGTATTCAAATTAATATTGAACAATCAAAACCAATCTTAAACTACTACAATGCAAAAGAAGTTTTACATAATGTAGATGGTGAAAGCGGGATTGATCATTTGTTTAACACAATTCAATCAATTATGGGCGAACCGCACCAAGCTTAACCTGTTATCTTGCATTTTATTGTAGCTGAAATGGTATAATTAGAAAGTTAGATAACGGTAGAAGTCCGTCAGTAAAAATCCGTAACAACTTTTTTAAAAAGTGAGGAGGATGAAGCATAGCAAAAGGAAGACGTAATTGAAATTGAAGGTATTGTAATGAAACATTACCAAATGCGATGTTCAAGGTCGAACTTGAAAATGGTCATGAGGTTTTAGCGCATGTATCTGGTAAAATCCGGATGCACTATATTAAGATTTTACCGGGCGATAAAGTAACGGTTGAATTATCACCTTACGATTTAACGCGCGGAAGAATCACATATCGCTTTAAATAATGGACTCCGTTAATGATATAAAGGAGGGAACTTAAATGAAAGTTAGAGCATCAGTAAAACCAATTTGCGAAAAATGTAAAGTAATTAAACGCAATGGTAAAGTTATGGTGATTTGTCAAAATCCCAAACATAAACAACGTCAAGGATAATTTATAAGGAGGTACTTAAAAGTATGGCTCGTATTGCAGGTGTGGATATTCCACGTGAAAAACGTGTTGTTATTTCTTTAACCTATATCTACGGTATCGGTGTTACGACTTCTAAACAAGTATTAGCTGCTGCTAATGTAAGTGAAAGATACTCGTGTTCGTGATTTATCAAATGATGAATTAGACCGTATCCGTGCAGAAGTGGATAAACTAAAATTGAAGGTGACTTACGTCGTGAAGTGAACTTAAACATCAAACGTTTGATGGAAATTGGTTCTTATCGTGGTGTTCGCCATCGTCGTGGTTTTACCAGTTCGTGGTCAAAATACTAAAAACAATGCTCGTACTCGTAAAGGCCCAGCTAAGGCTATTGCAGGTAAGAAAAATAATTTAGAGAAGAAGGAGGTTAATTCTTCATGGCAAAGAAAGTTGTACGCAAACGCCGCGTGAAAAAGAATATTGAATCTGGTGTAGCTCACATCCGTTCAACATTTAATAATACAATTGTTATGATTACAGATGTACATGGAAATGCTGTTTTCATGGTCTTCTGCAGGTGCTTTAGGATTTAAAGGTTCTAAAAATCAACACCATTTGCTGCTCAAATGGCTGCTGAATCTGCTGCGAAAGGTTCAATGGAGCATGGTATGAAAACAGTTGAAGTTTCAGTTAAAGGTCCTGGTTCAGGTCGTGAAGCTGCAATTCGTTCATTACAAGCTACTGGTTTAGAAGTTACAGCAATTCGTGACGTAACACCAATCCCTCATAATGGATGTCGTCCTCCAAAAACGCCGTCGTGTGTAATGGATTGTTATTGTTGAATTTTGTTGGACAATCGCACATTGTACGTACGTTTTTGAAAGGGGTAAAAATAATGATCGAAATTGAAAAACCAAAAAAATTGAAACGATTGAGATCAGCGAGGGATGCCAAATTTGGTAAATTCGTTGTTGAGCCACTTGAACGCGGTTATGGTACTACATTAGGGAACTCATTACGCCGTATTCTATTATCGTCACTCCCTGGTACTGCAGTAACAGATATCCAAATGGATGGCGTGTTACATGAATTTTCAACAATAGATGGCGTGGTAGAAGATGTTGCTGCAATCATTTTAAATATTAAAAATTGCATTAAAATCTTTTAGCGAAGATGATAAAGTGTTAGAAATCGATATCGTTGGTCCTGCTGTTGTAACTGCTGGAGATATCAAAACATGATAGTGATATCGAAAATCCTTAACCCTGATTTATATATTTGTACAGTAGCTGAAGGTCATCGCTTCCATGTTCGTATGAACGCTAAAAATGGTCGTGGTTATGTTCGTGCTGACTATAATAAATCTGAAAATATGCCAATTGGTGTAATCCCAATTGATTCTATTTATACTCCGATTAGTAAAGTGAACTACCAAGTCGAAAATACTCGTATTGGTCAAAAATATTTATGATAAATTAACGCTTGATGTATGGACAGATGGTTCAATCTCTCCTGAAGAAGCTATTAGTTTAGCAGCTCGTATTTTAACTGAGCACTTAAATATTTTTGTTAATTTAACAGATGAAACTCGTCAAGTAGAAATTATGGTTGAAAAAGAAGAAACTCAAAAAGAGAAAATGCTTGAAATGACTATTGAAGAATTGGACTTATCTGTTCGTTCTTATAACTGCTTAAAACGTGCGGGAATCAATACTGTACAAGAATTAACGAACAAATCTGAAGCGGAAATGATTAAAGTTCGTAACTTAGGTCGTAAATCGCTTGAAGAAGTTAAACACAAATTAATCGAATTAAATTTAGATTTACGTCGTGAAGACTAATAGAAACTCTTAAGAAGGAGGAATATTAAAAATGGCTTATCGTAAATTAGGACGTACAAGTTCACAACGTAAAGCGTTATTACGTGACTTGACAACTGACTTAATTATTAACGAACGCATCGTTACAACAGAAGCTCGTGCTAAAGAAATCCGTTCAACTGTTGAAAAATGATTACTTTAGGTAAACGTGAGATTTACATGCTCGTCGTCAAGCAGCTGCATATGTTCGTAACGAGGTAGCAGATGTACGTGAAGAAGGCGAAGGAATCGTTGTTGAAACTGCATTACAAAAATTATTCAATGGTTTTAGCATCACGTTACAGCGAACGTCAAGGTGGATACACTCGTATTCTTAAAACTGAACCTCGTCGTGGCGATGCTGCACCAATGGTTATCATTGAATTAGTTTAATAGATAAACAAACACTTTTTCGATGGTTGAAATGAGCGTCATGATGGTAATAATCATCTTGCGGTTGTGAGATGAGAAGTCTGAGGCTACTGTAAAGTAGCCTTATTCTTTCTCATGATTATTTAGTCTAGCTCGCTGTCTCCCCGCCAGCGTTAGCGGGAAGGCACTTCATCATGAAGGTGTCTTTTTTTGTTTTATATACATATTTTTGTTTTCTATACATATTATAAAAGGTTAAGAGGTGAAGGAATTGACTCAACCAGTTATTTCAATTAAAAATATTCATTTTCATTATCATGACGATGATAAAAAGAGAAGCATTATCAGATGTAAGTATCGATGTATATCCTGGTGAATGGTTAGCAATTATTGGTCATAATGGTTCTGGAAAAATCAACATTAGCTAAAAATGATGAATGGACTATTAGAACCTAATGAAGGCTCAATTTATATTGATGGTCAATTATTAACAGAAGAAACAGTCTATGAAGCTAGACGAAAAGTAGGAATGGTGTTTCAAAAATCCAGACAATCAATTTGTTGGTACTACTGTAGAGGATGATATTGCATTTGGATTGGAAAAATATTGGAATGCCCTCGTGAGGAAATGATTCAAAAAAATCAACTCGTCTTTAGAAATGGTTCGTATGACTCCGTTTAAAGATAAAAGAACCTGCACGGTTATCAGGAGGACAAAAGCAACGTGTTGCAATTGCTGGGATGATTGCATTAGCACTCTAAAGTTGTGATTCTAGATGAAGCTACTTCTATGTTAGATCCACAAGGGAGATTTGAAGTGATTTCTACAATTCAAAAGCTTCATAAAGAAAAAGGGATTACAGTTATTTCTATTACTCATGATTTGGAAGAAGCTGCAAGTGCAGATCGAGTGTTATTAATGGAAGGTGGAAAAGTAAACCGTATTGGTACACCTTCAGATATTTTTGAAATGGGGACAGCTTTAGTTGAAAAAGGATTAGATGTTCCATTTTTCTGAAAAAAAATTAAAAAGCAGTATTAAAAAGAAAAAAGGGTTAAATGTTCCAAATGAATATTTAGACGAAGAAGGGTTGGTGGAATGGTTATGGACATCCGTTTTAAAACAAGTAGGATTTGCATATCAAGCAGGTACGCCATTTGAAATGAGAGCATTACATGATATTTCGTTTTTCTATTGAAGATGGTTCTTATGTTGCGATTATTGGTCATACTGGTTCAGGAAAATCCACGATTCTTCAACATTTAAATGCTTTATTGAAAACCAACTGAAGGTCTTGTAGAATTAGGAGAAAAACGATTGATTCAACAACCGGTAATAAAGACTTAAAACCTTTACGTAAAAAAAGTTGGGATTGTTTTTCAATTTCCAGAAGCACAATTATTTGAAGAAACGGTTGAAAAAGATATTGCTTTTGGACCCTAAAAATTTTGGTGTAAGTGAAGAAGAAGCTTTAAAAATTGCAGCTGAAGTAGTAAAAACAGTTGGATTACCAGAAGATGTTTTGAAAAAAATCACCATTTGATTTATCTGGGGGACAAATGAGACGAGTTGCTATTGCAGGGGTATTAGCAATGAAACCAGAAGTGTTAGTCTTGGATGAACCAACAGCGGACTTGATCCAAAAAGGTCGCTTTGAAATGATGGAAATGTTTTATAAATTACATAAAGAACAAAAATTTAACGATAGTTTTAGTAACGCATCAAATGAATGATGTAAGTGATTATGCCAATCATGTTGTTGTTATTGAAGCAGGAAGTGTTGTAAAGGAAGGGGCTCCTAAAGAAGTTTTTCGAAGATGCTTCATGGTTATTAGAAAAGCAATTAGGAGTTCCAACTACTTTAGCTTTTGTGGAAAAATTAAAATCTAAAAGGTTGGAATACTGATAAAATGCCATTAACCTTAGAAGAATTAGCGGATGCTATCTTAGAAGAACGTGGGGTGAATGAAGATGCTCGATAAATTATTATTAGGTCGTTATTTACAAGGGATTCTTTTTATTCATCGCTTGGATCCACGTACAAAAATTTTTAGCAACTTTTCTTTTTTTATTATTATTGTTTTCCTTGCGAATAATTGGCTAACTTATTTTATTTTAGCAATATTTACATTGATTGCTTTTATTGGCTTCTAAAATTCCAATGAGTTTCTTTTTGGAATGGTGTAAAACCTTTATTGTGGGTTATCTTGTTTACTGTAGTGCTACAAATGGTTTTTACAACAGGTGGAGAGGTTTATGTGGAATGGTACTTTATTAAAATTACTTCTTATGGAGTTATCAATGCGATTTTTATCTTCCTAAGATTTATGTTTATTATTTTTTATTTCTACATTAATGACTTTAACGACTCCTCCTTTGCAAATTGCAGATGCCATGGAATCGATTATGAAACCATTAGGGAAAAATTGGTGTTCCAGTTCATGAGATTGCTTTAATGTTATCGATTGCTTTACGTTTTGTTCCTACATTAATGGATGAAGCTCAAAAGATTATGAATGCTCAGAGAGCTCGTGGCGTAGATTTTCGGTGAAGGAAATTTATTTGAACAAATGAAAAGCCATTATTCCAATTTTAATTCCATTATTTGTAAGTTCATTTAACCGTGCGGAAGATTTGGCAACTGCAATGGAAGCTAGAGGATATCAAGGTGGAACAGGAGATCAAAAATATCGAGTTCTTACATATGATAAAATTGATGGAATAGCTGCAACGTCACTAGTGATTTTTTAACGATTGCTTTAGTGTTATTTAGAGGACAATAATGAGTATGGAAACAAGATTTACCATTATTAAGATATTTATTAAGAAAAATCTATCATGCTGAAAACACGTATGAAAAAAATTAAGAACATGGATGCTATTTGATTTTTAGTGATAGTCTGATTTTAAATTGGTTTAAAAGAAGGCAAATTTCAGCATTGAATAAGGATTTAGCTAAAATCCAACATGGTGTTAGAAAACTTCAAAGAGACTATCCTTATTTATTAGCGAATTCAAATTTACATATTTCGAATACAACTTGGGACTATATTTTTGATTTGTGGTTAGATAATGTTGTTGTAGATTTTATGATTCATAAAATGTACAAGAGATTTCGAGAAATTTGGATTCGTTAAAAGTAGTAGTTGTACGCTTAATTAAACAACAATTAAATTAAAGGCTTTCCCATAGTAGGTTGTTATTTCTACTATGGGAAAGTCTTTTCCACTTTTCGAACGGGAATATGGTACAATAAGACGAAGGAATTATGAAGGAGGAAATCGAGTGGGATTTCGTTATAAAGTCATTTTAAGTTATGATGGAACGAATTATGTAGGGTTTCAAGTGCAAGAAAATGGCAATAGTATTCAAGCAGAATTAAATAAAAGCACTGAGAAAAAAATGACAAAGGGATTGTATATTCCGGTTTGTGGTTCAGGGAGAACAGATTCAGGAGTACATGCGAATGGACAAGTCATTCATTTTGATTATCCGATAAAAATTGAAGAAAAAAAAATTTTACAAAGAGCATTAAATAGTTTATTACCGGATGATATTTGTGCAAGAGAAGTGATGGTAGTTAGTGATGACTTTCATGCAAGATATAGTGTGACGGGTAAACGGTATATTTACCGAGTAAATATTCAAAAATTCGTCAATCCATTTAGTCGTTTTATATACTCTTCATCATCCTTATCGAGTGAATGTGGAAAAAGATGAATGAAGCTTTACAAGCTATTATCGGAGAACATGATTTTACAAGTTTTTTTGTTCTACAAAGACAGATAAGGAATCAAAGGTTAGAACTGTTACGAAAGCAGAAGTAGTAGAGCAAGAAGGGGAATTAGTCTTCACGTTTGAAGGAAATGGATTTTTATACAATATGATTCTGTATATTAGTGGGGACGAGTCTGCAAATTGGGGATGGACTACGACCTGTTTCAGATATGAAAGAGATTTTTAATAGCAATGGACCGACAAAAAGCAGGGCCAACCGCTCCTCCTCAAGGCTTGTATTTAGATGAAGTTTTCTATGAAGAAAAGGAATAATGCAGTTTTAATAAGAGTATGTTACAATAGAAAAGGATTTTAATTTAAAGGAGAGATTCGATGGTATTAGAAAAATTTTTGATGTAAATTTACAAAAATATGCCAAATTATTAGTGTCTACAGGGATTAATGTTCAACCAGGACATACGGTAGTGATTTATGCAGAAGTGGAACAAGCACCTTTTGCACGCTTATTAGTAAAAAGAAGCGTATCAATTAGGAGCAAGCGAAGTTATCGTTCAATGGAGTGATGATGAAATTAACCGTGAGCGTTTATTATATGCTGCTGAAGATCGTATTACGACTGTTCCAGAATATAAAGTACAAGAAATGCATTATTTATTAGACCACAAAGCAAGTCGTTTAAGCATTGTGTCTAAAGATCCAGATGCATTAAATGGAGTAGATACAAGTCGTCTTGCAAAATCAATGAAAGCTACAAGTGTTGCTTTAAAACCAATGCGTGTAGCAACTCAAGCGAATAAAGTAAGCTGGACTGTTGCAGCAGCAGCAGGTAGTGCATGGGCTAAAAAAAGTATTCCCAGAAGCAAAATCAACAGAAGAAGCTGTAGATTTGTTATGGAATCAAATCTTCACTACTTGCCGAGTGTATGCTGATGATCCAGTTGCAGCTTGGAAAGAACATGAAGAAACATTAGACAAAAAAGCAGCAGTTTTAAATAAAGAACAATTTGTTAAATTGCACTACACTGCACCAGGAACTGACTTAACTCTTGGGATGCCTAAAAACCATGTTTGGGAAAGTGCTGGAAGCTATAATGCACAAGGGGAACACTTTATTGCAAATATGCCAACAGAAGAAGTGTTCTCAGCTCCAGATTATCGTGTAGCTGAAGGGTATGTAACAAGTACAAAACCATTAAGTTATAACGGAAATATTATCGAAGGAATCAAAAGTTACTTTTAAAGATGGTCAAATCGTAGAAGTTTCTGCTGAAAAAGGCGATCAAGTAATGAAAGATTTAGTATTCGAAAATATGGGTGCTCGTGGATTAGGAGAAGTTGCCTTAGTAAGTGATCCTTCTCCAATTTCTCAATCAGGAATTACATTCTTTAATACATTATATGATGAAAATGCTTCTAACCACTTAGCAATTGGTTCAGCGTATGCGACAAGTGTTAAAGGTGAGAGAAATTCGAAACAGAAGAAGAATTAGCTGCTGCTGGTTTAAACCGTTCTGATATTCATGTGGACTTCATGATTGGTGGTCCAAATATGAATGTTGACGGCATTCGTGAAGACGGAACAGTTGTACCAATCTTCCGTAATGGAGACTGGGCTATTTAATAATTTTGAAAGCATCTTATCCATTGCTAAAGTTAGATGGATGGGATGTTTTTTTACTTTTAAAAAAATGAAGGAGGTTGAAAGTATGACTCGTCAAAGAAAATGGTTTTATGGAATTTTTCGGAGCGTTATTTGCACTGATTTTATTATTTTATGGATTAATTCTCATGTTTACTTATCGTGGAACGCCTGAAGCAATCGAGAAATGGAATGAGTATTCTTATGTAAAAAAGAATCAGTATTATCGATTTGAGGCGAAGGGAGAAGAACAGGCAACTCTATTATTTTATACAGGGAGCTTTTAGTTGAACCTCAAGCATATGTTGGGATTGCCGAAGGACTAGCCAAGAATGGGATTAAGACTTATGTGATTGAATCTTCATTGAACTTACCGATTTTTTTGAAATGGGAACAATGGAAACAATTGTAAAAGAAGAGAATTTGGATAAAGTATATGTAGCAGGACATTCTTTAGGGGGAGTTGTTGCTAGTTTAGATGCTGTAAAAATTACAAAAGGACAATTACTTAGCAGGACTGATTTTTACTCGCTAGTTATCCAGATAAAAGTGTTGATTTCAGTAGTAGTTCTATTCCAGTTTTATTACTTGTAGCAAGTCAGGATAAGGTTTTGAACTGGGACAAATATGAAGCTAGTAAGTCTCGTTTGCCTAAGTCTAGTGAAGAACTCATGATTGAAGGTGGAAATCATAGCGGTTTTTGGAATGTATGGTGAATAAAAAAAGGAGATGGGAAAGCTTCGATTTCAAATAAAGAACAACAACAGAAAGTGATTGAAAAATTGACGGAATTTATGAAAAAAACAAAAATAGTTTGCTGATTACAGCTAGAATTTTTAAAGAAAAAAAGCGTTAAAGTCATAGCAATTTTAACTAAAAAGTTTTACAATAGAAATGATAGACAAAAATAGAAGGGAAGTTATTAAAAATGGCAGATAAAGTGCGTGTACGTTATGCACCAAGTCCAACAGGGCATTTGCATATTGGTAATGCAAGAACAGCTCTATTTAATTATTTATTCGCAAGACATTACGGTGGAGAATTTATTATTCGTATTGAAGATACTGACCGTAAGAGAAATATTGCTCATGGGGAAGAAAGTCAATTAGAAAACTTAACTTGGTTAGGAATTGACTGGGATGAAGGTCCAGATAAACCAAAAAATGTAGGGCCTTATCGTCAATCAGAACGTGAACATATTTATAATCCATTAATTGAACAATTAATTGCTGAAGATAAAAGCTTATAAATGCTATATGACTGAAGAAGAGTTAGAAGCAGAACGTGAAGCACAACGTGCAAATGGAGAAATGCCACACTATAGTGGTCAACATGCTCATTTAACACAAGAACAACGTGATGCTTTTGAAGCAGAAGGACGTACTCCAGTTGTTCGTTTTAGAGTTCCTCAAAATAGAACTTATACATTTGATGATATTGTAAAAAGGTGAAATTACTTTTTGAATCTGGTAGTGTCGGTGGCGACTTTGTTATTTTTAAAACGTGATGGTATGCCAACGTATAACTTTGCAGTAGCAGTGGATGATCACTTCATGGAAATTACTCATGTATTACGTGGGGATGACCATATTGCTAATACTCCAAAACAAATGATGGTGTATGAAGCATTTGGATGGGATACTCCTAGATTTGGTCATATGACATTAATTATTAATACAGAAACTGGTAAAAAAATTATCAAAACGTGATGAGTCTATTTTTACAATTTATTGAACAATATAAAGATTTAGGCTATTTACCAGAAGCAATGTTCAACTTCATTACTTTATTAGGATGGTCTCCACAAGGAGAAGATGAAATTTTTCTCAAGAGAAGAATTTATTCAAATTTTTGATGAAAAAAACGTCTTGGTAAAATCTCCAGCAGCATTCGATCCTAAGAAATTAGAATGGATTAACAACACTTATGTGAAGAAAACTCCATTAGAAGAAGTTGCACCATTAGCAATTCACCAATTACAATTAGCAGAGTTATTACCTGAAACATTGAGTGAAGAGCAACAAGTTTGGAGCGAATAAATTAGTAGCGTTATATCATGATCAAATGAGCTACATGAATGAGATTGTTTCTATTTCAAGTTTATTCTTCCAAAAAGACTTCGTTGTGGAAAATGATGAAGCAAGAGAAGTACTTCAAGGTGAAACAGTGCCAACTGTACTTCATGCATTCAAAGCTCAACTAGAAGCTTTAGAAGTGTTTGATGAGGCTAGTGTGATGGCAGCAATTAAGGCTGTTCAAAAAAAGAAACTGGTGTAAAAGGTAAGAACTTATTTATGCCAATTCGTGTGGCAACAAGTGGTCAAACTCATGGTCCGTCTTTAGGTCAAACGATTGAGTTATTAGGCAAAGAACGTAGCCTTGTACACTTAAATGAAGCGTTGGCTTTTAATCCAAGCTTAGACGATTCGAATTAGACTTCCTTTAATAGTAGTATTAGGACGGCAGTAGCCCTCGCAAAGCGAGTCTCTTGCCTCAAAAATTCGAGCCTGTAGTCTCGAATTTACCTGTAATATCAGCCAGAATGGCTGATATTACTCATACTACTATAGGAAGTCTATTCTTGTTTTACGGATAATTATGAGTGGGCGTATGAGATGGGACTTCCTTTAATAGTAGTATTAGGACGGCAGCAGACCCTAGCGGTCTCATGGCTAAACTTCGAGCCTAAGGTCTCGAAGTTTTCCTGCAGTATCAGCCGTGTGGCTGATACTGCCCATGCTACTATAGGAAGTCTATTCTTATTGAACGGATGTTTATGAGAGGGCGTATAAGATGAGACTTCCTTTTTTGATGACACATTATTACTTTTGTTTGATACACAATACAAAAAAATAATTTTTATGTTTTCGCTTGAAAAGAAGTGAAAATCAATATAAAATATGAGACAAATAAGTATTGACAAGGTGATTGAAATGTTGCTATCATTGACAGACAGACAGACAGACAGACAGACAGACAGACAGACAGACAGACAGGGGTAAGTCTGTCTTATTTGGATACATTTTTTTATAACAGACAATGAAGGAACACTATCTATCAAAGATAGGTGTTTTCTTTGTTGTCTATTTTTTTGTTTGTTTGAGAACCTTGAAAATGACCCATAAAGACACTAAGGAGGTATGAATTTCAAAAAGAATGAAAGATCGCTAATCGGCTAATGTTACAATATTATGTGATTTTTTTGTATAAAGTAGTATAACATGAATAAACTGGAATAGAAAAAGGTGATTAGTAGCATAGGAAAGATTATGGATAGGTACCGTTCTTTTCTAAAGTTTAGTAATCGAGAAAAGAAGGAGGAAATATGGAAAAATATAAGAAAAAGCCTTTTTGGATATCACAAAAAGGACGTAGAAGATTTAGTGGAAAAAGTTGGAGCAAGAGAATAAAATCCTCAAGCAAGAACTTACTGGGAAATCTGAAGCCGTTGAACAGTTGAATGCTCAATTATATAAATATCGCTCTCAAGAAGAGTTAATTAGCGAAGCAATTATTGATGCAAAAACAGTTGTCCAAACAACTGGTAGAGGAAGCTAAACAACAAGCAACAGAGATGATTGATGCTGCCAACCAAACAATATCAGATGAATTCGAACGATTCAACCAAACGATGAAGACACTCAACGAATTAAAAGAGAAAGTTGTTGCTCAAAAAAACAGAGTTGTCTAAAGAACTACAAGAAATTTTACTACGTTATAAGAATGCCTTTGAAAATTCAGAAACAGAGGACTTTAGTCGGATAAAAGGACATTTAGAAGAGGAATTGACTCATTCAGAAAAAGGTCTTCGAAAATTCTAAACAAGTCATTTATATTCCTGACTTGGATCAAATCAATCATTCAAATTAAAGAAGAAATAGGAAAGGAAGATGGAAGTGTTAAAAAAAGAAACGATAAGAGATCGTAAGCAAATATATTCTATCCGTAAGAATAAAGCCTACGGTGCAAGTTCAGTATTAATTGGTATAATGGGATCTGTTTTCTTATTGGGAGGATTGGCGCCTGCCGTCCAAGCGGAAGAAACTGATGCAAAACCAGAAACAAAAACCGGTTGATGCACCGAATTCGAGTGGGACAAGTCATCCAACAGTTGAGACAAATCATCTGATTATTACATCATCTCAACCGAATGCAAGCGAGCCAAAACTAGAAACAAAGCCTGAGTTGAAGGAAGATAACGCTCCGACAAACGAAACGAAACCACTTGACAGTACATCAACTCAACCAAAAGAAGAAACAGTAGCACCTGCTGATGGAAAAACGGGAGCAAAACCAACAGAATCAGGAACAGCAGAAGTGAAGCCAATTGAAGCAAAACCAGCTGAAGAGACAACTCCTTCTAAACGAGCAGTGAGTATTGTCTATAAAGTTCGCTATGTAGATCGTAAATCTCATAAAGTAGTTCATGAAGTAACGAAGACTAAAACCGTAGAAACTACTGAAGCAAAAGCAAAAGCTAGCGTCACAGAAATTGGTGCAGAACTGGTAAATGATAGTCAATTAGAAAACTATTATGTTCCAGATGGCAATCCAACAACAATGACAAAAGAAATTGTTGAAGGGGAAGACAATGTATTTGTATACGAAGTAGAAGGTTTTGGAGAAGCAGAAACTCCTAAAGAACGTACTGTTGCGCTTAAATATACGGTAGAATATGTTGATGGGAAGTCTGGACTTGTCTTAGCAAGCGAGGAAAAAGAAGAAAAAAAGTCTCCACAACAGAAACGGTTGCTAAAAAGGAAGTAACAGTTCAACCTTCGCTTGCAACAAATGAAAAACTAAAGGATTGGGTTCTATCAGAAGACGCACCGGCTAACCAAAAACTTACCTTAACAGAAGGAACTGTTGAAAAAGTAACGTTTAACCTTCAGAATTCTGAAGGCGGAAAAGTGAGAAATAAACGGAAAGTAGATACTCCTGTTGTAGATGGAAAACCATACTTAACACTTGAAAATAAAACTCCAGAGTTTATCAATAGTGAATCTATGACTTTGCCTGGAAATGGTCAAAAAACGTATAATATTGTGTATAAGATTGGTGCTTCGCGACTTCCTAATAATGATATAAATGAGTTAACAATGACCCAAGGAGCAAAAGATTTAGGATTTACGTTGAATACAACAGATGGGACTTTAACTGCAACGTTAACTCCTACAAGAGCCATGAAGGGAACTTATGAAGTTGGTTTTTATGTTAAGTCAATGCCAGAAATAAAAGTGTCAGGAACGATACAAATTACCGCAACTAATCGCTATGGTTTTATGATTATGGATGATAAGAGCAAAGATTATGTACCTTATTTTTTTATTCGGAGAACGATACAAGCACTATCAGCGGAGACCTAATGGGTAATTACTATAATCCATCCTCTGGGGACGGTTATGTAAGTATGTCACCATTTTATCGCACAAACGGCAGTTCATATAGCAGCGACTATGTGGAAAGAGATCTTCCGAAAACAGAAGTAACTATTGATGGACTTCGCATACCTTCAACACCATTTGGTTATTTTATGCCTAAGAGTAGACAGACTGTTAAGGATGCTAATCAAGATACGAAACGTTATTATACAATGTTGCCAATATTTGCTCCAATGGATCGGTCAAAAGAGTTTGCTAATAATAATAAACAAGGATTATCCATTACAAAATTTACAGTCTTAGAAGCATCCGATGGAGTGGAAGCTCAGTTGATCGATTTGAGACATGATAAGGCCCCAGATAAGGGGTTTATAGCAATACTAAGGATTTTCAAACGGTGTCAGAGTATCATACAAATTATTCATCTATAAAGAGTTATTATTATACTAATACGCCATATTATCTTCAATTTACGAAATTGCCTAAAGTGGCAGGTAATTATTTTGCAACTGTTGAAATAACAGATAATTTAGGGTTGACTAAAAAAATCAGATTAAACTTTACAACTTATGAAAATTCTGTTTCTGGTGTAAGAGAATATAACGGTGAATCTTTCGCTTTAACTATGGCAGATACCCTGTTTGAAGCAAAGAAGGAATATGTTGATGAGAAGAATGGAACGGTTACGATTCCGACATCTAATAAGGAACAAATCTTAGGGAAAGTAGTTCTTAACAAAGAGAATGCCTATATACAACCAAATGAATTCCCTCCTGGTATTGAGTTAAGAACGATTGAGGGAAAAGTTGATGAGCAAGGACATCCAACTGAAGCGTATGTAGTTAAAAAAAGAGAATGTTAAGATCCCCCTGCCTCATATTCGTTTAAAGTAACAGCAAGAGATGGGCACTTTCAAGAGGGAGGAGTTCGTTCATTTAACTTTGATGTTGTAGATGCCATTAATCCAATAGCTGATCAGCGTTGGAGGGAATCATCTGTTCCAACTCCAATCCCTGTTTCCATGGAAAACGGGTCTAAAAATTACAGGAATTCGTGTAGAAACAAGTGGAGGATATGCTGTTTTTTTGAGGGGAATCCTACTGATTCGAATATCTCTATTTATGGGTTGAAGCGAACTACAGAAAAAGCAAAAATGCCCGTGTGTATGTAACTTTTACGGATGGAGATGGGAAAACACATACAACGTTCACAGATTTTAAATATGAAATTGAACCGAATACGGTAGATGATTTAGAAGTAACAGTTACTAATTCAACTCAAGAAATTTCTGAGGGTGGTACATGGCAAGATATGGTTATTACAACAACTCCGAGTGAAGGAGTGACGATTAAAGTTGATAAGACAAAACTTCCAAAAAGGAACACGAGTTGTTGGCAATGTTATTAAGGGAAAGGGCTCTATGAAGGGGTTTATGAGATTCCTATCTTAGCGGTAAAAGGAGATATTGTTAAGTCGACAGCGGTACATTTAACTGTGAAACCAGGAGAATTTGTTGTTTCGCCAGAAACTTCAGAAGTAGAGGTGTTTTCTAATGATATCAAAGCAATCACAACGGATGAAGATGGAACTGAAGTGAAGACTCCTGTAACTAGATATGGATTACAAAAATATACCGAAAGGTGCAAAAGTAACCTATAGTGGTGGAAGTTATGAATTTGTTATGCAATCGGGGCTGAAAAATTAGTGAAGGTGGAACTGAAATTACCGGTACGCCAAAACTGGTTGGAAAATATACTGTTAATGCCCTTGTTAGTTTGAGAGCTTCAAACGGAGTTACTCGTACCGCTACAACTACTTATAATATTAATGTAACAGGTTTGACGCCGAGTTTGACCATTAGTTCAGCAGCTCAACCAGAACACCCGACAGATGCGTACACAGACCGGTCAAGTCGATTGATTGCACCAATGGGTTCTCCAATCCCTACAATTACAATAAAACACGCCCCGCATTCAAGATTGAATGTTAGCGGCTATAACCAGCCGTACTTGCCGGAAGGGTTGAGGTATTCGTATGATGAAGCGACTCATACTGGTATGATTACAGGAACTCCCAACAAGCTTCGTTATCAAGGTGATGTTTATTATATAAATGTCAGAACCGAATTAGATTATGGGCTAAAAAAAGGAAAGAGAGTCTGGTTATATTGAAAAAAACTATCTATATCGAAGTCGTTCCTGAAACATCACCGCTTGAAATTAACCCTGCGGAACAGACGTTTAATGCAAACGAAAATATGACTCCGATTACGGTGTCCGGGGTTGATAGCCGTGCAACAGTCGAATTAGATGGAGCGCCAGAAGGAGTAAGTTATAACAAGGTTTCTAAACAAATTACAGGAACTCCAACAAGCGGAGTAGGTGATTACTCTTTCAATGTACGGGCAATTATGCCAGAAAGTACTGGTGGTGCAGTGACAACTAAAGGGAGTTACTCTTCACGTGCGTGCAATAGAACCAAGCTTGTCGGCTAATCCAAGTTCGGCTACTGTGGAGGCTACTAATAGAATACCAGACATTACTATTACGAAAGACCCACTTTCTGAACTTGCTACACCAACAGTAACGATTGAAGGAACTGGAGAGTCTAGACCGTTATCGGAACTTGGATTGAGTTATGATACAACTTCAAGAATGATTACAGGTACACCGACAGTTGTAGGGCATCATACCATTCATTTGTCTACAACTCTATCGAAACGTTATACAGGGGTTGATGGGGGTGTCACAAAAACACTTGATATCCCAGTGACAGTGAATGCTAAGAGTTTTGACTTAAATATAACTAATCAAACACAAACAAAGACGGTTCTATCACCAATTGATCCAGTCGTGTTGACAGTGCCAGAGGGGATAAATCTAACGGTTGATACGGATGCATTACCTCCGGGAGTTACATACAACGAAGAGAACAAGAGAATTGAAGGTACTCCGTCTAGGGTAGGCACTTATAATATTACAGTTACAGCAAGACCAAATGGAATAACTGGTAATAACAAAACTGCGACTGTAACGATTCAAGTAGATAAGTTAAACGCTTCAATTGACATTAGTAATAATGGACAAAAATGTTCAAGTTGGAACTCCAATGGATGCAGCGACTATAACTCCGAGTCCACATGCCAGTGTCTATGGAACGGATGCGCTTCTTAATGCATTTAGTAGTGCAGTTAATGAGGGAGATTCAGGAATTGATGGATCACATATTGCTAATTATTTCTTAGGATCTTATGGATTAACTTACAACCCTACAACTCATACAATTACAGGAGCACCAACAAAAACTGGACGTATTGTATTTACTTTTATCGCACGTAATAGCAAAGAGTTAGGATCTGCGGAAGCAAGAGAGACGTTTGTATTGAATGTAGTGGAATCTCTTTCTAAGATTCCTGTCATTACAGAAGCGCAAGAAGGTTCTAATGCGATTAAAGGAAGCGGTGTTGCAGGAGCGACAGTGACCGTTACACTTCCAGACGGAGCAGTGAAGACAGCTGAAGTTGCAACAGATGGAACATGGACGGTAGCAACAACCACACCACTTGTGAAAGGGCAAAAGTATTTCTGCTCGACAAAAAGAAGTCAATAAAACAGAGAGCAATGATATCAGTGCAACTGTAGTAGGAAATTCTGGGCTAGTTCCATCTAAGGAAGCATTAGTAAATGCTATTGTTGAAGAAGCTACAACAATTACAGGTAAAGGGGAAAATGGTTCAACGATTACGGTAACTCGTCCAGACGGTACGGTGAAAACAACTACTGTTTCAGAAGGAACATGGTCAGTCACCTTAGACACAGCAGCAGTAAAAGGTGAAAAATATCCTTGTGACCCAAACAGAACCAAATAAAAGCTACAAGCCCAGCAGTTACAGCAACCGTAGTGCCTAAAAATCACTAAAGGGGATAACGGACGCGACGGAAAAAGATATCCTAAACGGCACAGAAAATCCAAATTCAACAGACGGAAAAGACGGCGACAAATACGTTAATACAACAACTGGCGATGTATTCGAAAAAGAAAACGGTACATGGAAACCAGCAGGAAACATCAAAGGACCGAAAGGTGACACTGGAGCGGCTGGAGCAAACGGACGTGACGGGGCAAACGGACATGATGGGGCAAATGGACGTGACGGAAAAGATATCCTAAACGGCACAGAAAATCCAAATTCAACAGACGGAAAAAGATGGCGACAAATACGTCAATACAACAACTGGAGATGTATTCGAAAAAGAAAACGGTACATGGAAACCAGCAGGAAACATCAAAGGACCGAAAGGTGATACTGGAGCGGCTGGAGCAAACGGACGCGACGGAGCAAATGGACGTGACGGAAAAAGATATCCTAAACGGCACAGAAAAATCCAAATGCAACAGACGGAAAAAGACGGCGACAAATACGTCAATACAACAACTGGCGATGTATTCGAAAAAGAAAATGGTACATGGAAACCAGCAGGAAACATCAAAGGACCGAAAGGTGACACTGGAGCGGCTGGAGCAAACGGACGCGACGGAGCAAATGGACGTGACGGAAAAGATATCCTAAACGGCACAGAAAATCCAAATTCAACAGACGGAAAAAGACGGCGACAAATACGTCAATACAACAACTGGAGATGTATTCGAAAAAAAGAAAATGGTACATGGAAACCAGCAGGAAACATCAAAGGACCGAAAGGTGACGCTGGAGCGGCTGGAGCAAACGGACGTGATGGAGCAAACGGACATGATGGGGCAAACGGACATGATGGGGCAAACGGACGTGACGGAAAAAGATATCCTAAAACGGCACAGAAAATCCAAATTCAACAGACGGAAAAAGACGGCGACAAATACGTTAATACAACAACTGGAGATGTATTCGAAAAAAAGAAAACGGTACATGGAAACCAGCAGGAAACATCAAAGGACCGAAAGGTGACGCTGGAGCAGCTGGAGCAAACGGACGCGACGGAAAAAGATATCCTAAACGGCACAGAAAATCCAAATTCAACAGACGGAAAAAGATGGCGACAAATACGTCAATACAACAACTGGAGATGTATTCGAAAAAGAAAACGGTACATGGAAACCAGCAGGAAACATCAAAGGACCGAAAGGTGACGCTGGAGCAGCTGGAGCAAACGGACGCGACGGAGCAAATGGACGTGACGGAAAAGATATCCTAAACGGCACAGAAAATCCAAATTCAACAGACGGAAAAAGACGGCGACAAATACGTCAATACAACAACTGGCGATGTATTCGAAAAAAAGAAAACGGTACATGGAAACCAGCAGGAAACATCAAAGGACCGAAAGGTGACACCGGAGCAGCTGGAGCAAACGGACGCGACGGAGCAAACGGACATGATGGGGCAAACGGACGTGACGGAAAAGATATCCTAAACGGCACAGAAAATCCAAATTCAACAGACGGAAAAGACGGCGACAAATACGTTAATACAACAACTGGAGATGTATTCGAAAAAAAGAAAACGGTACATGGAAACCAGCAGGAAACATCAAAAGGACCGAAAGGTGACGCTGGAGCAGCTGGAGCAAACGGACGCGACGGAAAAAGATATCCTAAAACGGCACAGAAAAATCCAAATGCAACAGACGGAAAAGATGGCGACAAATACGTCAATACAACAACTGGAGATGTATTCGAAAAAGAAAATGGTACATGGAAACCAGCAGGAAACATCAAAGGACCGAAAGGTGACGCTGGAGCAGCTGGAGCAAACGGACGCGACGGAGCAAAATGGACGTGACGGAAAAAGATATCCTAAACGGCACAGAAAAATCCAAATTCAACAGACGGAAAAAGACGGCGACAAATACGTCAATACAACAACTGGAGATGTATTCGAAAAAGAAAATGGTACATGGAAACCAGCAGGAAACATCAAAGGACCGAAAGGTGACGCTGGAGCAGCTGGAGCAAACGGACGCGACGGAAAAAGATATCCTAAACGGCACAGAAAAATCCAAATTCAACAGACGGAAAAAGATGGCGACAAATACGTCAATACAACAACTGGAGATGTATTCGAAAAAGAAAACGGTACATGGAAACCAGCAGGAAACATCAAAGGACCGAAAGGTGACGCTGGAGCAGCTGGAGCAAACGGACGCGACGGAGCAAATGGACGTGACGGAAAAAGATATCCTAAACGGCACAGAAAAATCCAAATTCAACAGACGGAAAAAGACGGCGACAAATACGTCAATACAACAACTGGCGATGTATTCGAAAAAGAAAACGGTACATGGAAACCAGCAGGAAACATCAAAGGACCGAAAGGTGACACCGGAGCAGCTGGAGCAAACGGACGCGACGGAGCAAACGGACATGATGGGGCAAACGGACGTGACGGAAAAAGATATCCTAAACGGCACAGAAAAATCCAAATTCAACAGACGGAAAAGACGGCGACAAATACGTTAATACAACAACTGGAGATGTATTCGAAAAAAAGAAAACGGTACATGGAAACCAGCAGGAAACATCAAAGGACCGAAAGGTGACGCTGGAGCAGCTGGAGCAAACGGACGCGACGGAAAAGATATCCTAAACGGCACAGAAAAATCCAAATTCAACAGACGGAAAAGATGGCGACAAATACGTCAATACAACAACTGGAGATGTATTCGAAAAAGAAAATGGTACATGGAAACCAGCAGGAAACATCAAAGGACCGAAAGGTGACACTGGAGCAGCTGGAGCAAACGGACGCGACGGAGCAAATGGACGTGACGGAAAAGATATCCTAAACGGCACAGAAAATCCAAATTCAACAGACGGAAAAGATGGCGACAAATACGTCAATACAACAACTGGCGATGTATTCGAAAAAGAAAACGGTACATGGAAACCAGCAGGAAACATCAAAGGACCGAAAGGTGACACCGGAGCAGCTGGAGCAAACGGACGCGACGGAGCAAATGGACGTGACGGAAAAAGATATCCTAAACGGCACAGAAAAATCCAAATTCAACAGACGGAAAAAGACGGCGACAAATACGTTAATACAACAACTGGCGATGTATTCGAAAAAAAGAAAACGGTACATGGAAACCAGCAGGAAACATCAAAAGGACCGAAAGGTGACACTGGAGCAGCTGGAGCAAACGGACGTGACAGGGGCAAACGGACATGATGGGGCAAATGGACGTGACGGAAAAAGATATCCTAAACGGCACAGAAAAATCCAAATTCAACAGACGGAAAAGATGGCGACAAATACGTCAATACAACAACTGGCGATGTATTCGAAAAAGAAAACGGTACATGGAAACCAGCAGGAAACATCAAAAGGACCGAAAGGTGATACTGGAGCGGCTGGAGCAAACGGACGTGACGGGGCAAATGGACGTGACGGAAAAGATATCCTAAACGGCACAGAAAATCCAAATTCAACAGACGGAAAAAGACGGCGACAAATACGTCAATACAACAACCGGCGATGTATTCGAAAAAGAAAACGGTACATGGAAACCAGCAGGAAACATCAAAGGACCGAAAGGTGACGCTGGAGCAGCTGGAGCAAACGGACGTGACGGGGCAAACGGACGCGACGGAGCAAATGGACGTGACGGAAAAAGATATCCTAAACGGCACAGAAAAATCCAAATGCAACAGACGGAAAAGATGGCGACAAATACGTCAATACAACAACCGGCGATGTATTCGAAAAAAAGAAAACGGTACATGGAAACCAGCAGGAAACATCAAAGGACCGAAAGGTGACGCTGGAGCAGCTGGAGCAAAACGGACGTGACGGGGCAAACGGACGCGACGGAGCAAAATGGACGTGACGGAAAAGATATCCTAAACGGCACAGAAAAATCCAAATGCAACAGACGGAAAAAGATGGCGACAAATACGTCAATACAACAACCGGCGATGTATTCGAAAAAAAGAAAACGGTACATGGAAACCAGCAGGAAACATCAAAGGACCGAAAGGTGACGCTGGAGCAGCTGGAGCAAACGGACGTGACGGGGCAAACGGACGCGACGGAGCAAATGGACGTGACGGAAAAAGATATCCTAAACGGCACAGAAAATCCAAATGCAACAGACGGAAAAAGATGGCGACAAATACGTCAATACAACAACCGGCGATGTATTCGAAAAAGAAAAATGGTACATGGAAACCAGCAGGAAACATCAAAGGACCGAAAGGTGACACTGGAGCGGCTGGAGCAAACGGACGTGACAGGGGCAAACGGACATGATGGGGCAAATGGACGTGACGGAAAAAGATATCCTAAACGGCACAGAAAAATCCAAATGCAACAGACGGAAAAGATGGCGACAAATACGTCAATACAACAACTGGAGATGTATTCGAAAAAGAAAACGGTACATGGAAACCAGCAGGAAACATCAAAGGACCGAAAGGTGATACTGGAGCGGCTGGAGCAAACGGACGTGACAGGGGCAAATGGACGTGACGGAAAAAGATATCCTAAACGGCACAGAAAAATCCAAATTCAACAGACGGAAAAAGACGGCGACAAATACGTTAATACAACAACTGGAGATGTATTCGAAAAAGAAAAATGGTACATGGAAACCAGCAGGAAACATCAAAGGACCGAAAGGTGACACTGGAGCAGCTGGAGCAAACGGACGCGACGGAGCAAAATGGACGTGACGGAAAAGATATCCTAAACGGCACAGAAAATCCAAATTCAACAGACGGAAAAAGATGGCGACAAATACGTCAATACAACAACCGGCGATGTATTCGAAAAGAAAAATGGTACATGGAAACCAGCAGGAAACATCAAAGGACCGAAAGGTGACGCTGGAGCAGCTGGAGCAAACGGACATGATGGAGCAAACGGACGTGATGGATCAAATGGACGTGACGGAGCAAATGGACGCGACGGACGTGATGGACGCGACGGACGTGACGGAGCAAATGGACGTGACGGAGCAAATGGACGTGATGGACGTGATGGACGTGACGGAAAAATCTCCAACCATTACGGTAACCGATAATGGAGATGGAACCCACACAATTACTGTAATAAATCCAGATGGTTCAACCTCTACAACAAAAAGTTAAAAAAACGGAGAAAATGGTAAAACGGCTACTATCACCACAACAGAAAACCCAGATGGAAGCCACACAATTACGGTGACAAATCCAGATGGATCAACTAAAAGAAACTGTTGTTAAAAAAACGGTAAAGACGGTAAGACTCCAAAAAGTTGAAGTAACGGATAACAATGATGGAAGTCATACTGTTAAAGTAACAGATGGAGACGGTAATGTTACGAATACTATTATCAAAGATGGTAAAGACGGTAAAGCTGCAACAGCAACAACTACTGAAAATCCAGATGGAAGTCACACAGTAACAATTACAAATCCAGATGGAACTAAGAATGAGTTTGTTGTTAAGAATGGACGTGATGGAGTAGATGGACGTACTCCAACAGCAACCGTTCGTGATAATGGAGACGGAAGCCATACTATTATTATTACAAATCCAAATGGTGATACGACTGAAACAACAGTCCGTGATGGAAAATCACCAACCGTAAGTGTTACTGACGAACATAATGGAACTCACAAAATTACTGTTGTAAATGGTGATGGAACAAGAACGGAAACAATTATAAAAAGATGGTAAATCACCAGTAGCAACCGTTCGTGATAATGGAGATGGAACTCACACTATCCGTGTAGAAAACGGTAATGGAACAGTTTCTGAAACGACAGTTCATGACGGTAAATCACCAACAGCAACCGTTCGTGACAATGGAGACGGAACTCACACAGTTACAATCGTTAACTCTGATGGAACGACTACAACTACAATAGTCCGTGATGGAAAATCACCAAAACTTGAAGTGATTGACAATCATAATGGTTCACATACTGTTAAAGTAACAGGAACAGATGGCAAAGAAACAAGTACAACAATCTTTGACGGAAAAATCACCAAAAAGCGAATATCGTTGATAATGGAGATGGAACTCACACATTAACAATCATTGATTCTAATGGTCGTGAATACAAATCTATTATTAAAGATGGTAAAAGATGGAAGAGACGGAAAAGATGGCAAATCACCAACTGTAACAGTTGAAAATAATAACAATGGAACACACACAGTTATAATCATTAATCCAGATGGAAGTAAAACAGAAACAGTGATTAGAGATGGAAAAAGATGGCAAATCACCAACTGCGTCTGTTACAAATAATGGAGATGGAACTCATACCATCACAATTATCAATTCTGATGGAACAGTAACAACGACAGTAATTAAAGATGGTAAATGTGGATGCAATAACAAACCAGGAGGTTCAACGACACCAAACCCAGGCGCACCAACACCAGGAGGTTCAACGACACCAAACCCAGGTGCACCAACGCCAGGAGGTTCAACGACACCAAACCCAGGTGCACCAACGCCAGGAGGTTCAACGACACCAAACCCAGGTGCACCAACGCCAGGAGGTTCAACGACACCAAAACCCAGGCGCACCAACACCAGGAGGTTCAACGACACCAAACCCAGGCGCACCAACACCAGGAGGTTCAACGACACCAAACCCAGGTGCACCAACACCAGGAGGTTCAACGACACCAAATCCAGGTGCACCAACGCCAGGAGGTTCAACGACACCAAACCCAGGCGCACCAACGCCAGGAGGTTCGACGACACCAAACCCAGGCGCACCAACACCAAACCTAAATTCAGGAGGAGTCCCTAAAATGCCGGAGCCACCAGTTCATGAACTACCAGAATTTAATGGTGGAATCCCAGGGATGCCTGAAGTACATGAAAAACCAGAATATACTGGAGAAATACCTAATACGCCAGAGAATTCAACGAATCCAAACCCGGGAGGTTCAACAATACCAAATTCAGGTAAACCAACGCCAGGAGGCGAACCTGGCACAAACCCAGGCGTACCAATGCCAGAAACAACACCAAATCAACCGGTAAATCCTCCAGAAATCTCTATTACAGTTAATGAGCATCCAAATGGAGAATTACCGAAAACAGAGTACAGCAACAGACCATCTATCAATTCTTCTAGGAAGCGGTATTCTACTAAGCCTATATGTCGGCAAAAGAAAAGAAGAAGAATCTTAGTTGGAAAATGGATTAAAAAAAGTTTTTGGTTGAAATATTGGAAATATCAAAAGTTGAGAAACAAGTGTTTTAAAGTATTAAGATAAGGCGTCTTTAAAAGATAGATTTCCTGCGTAACGAATGTTCTAGCAAAAGATGTTATGCAGGAAGTCCATTCTTAGACACCCATAAGAATGTTTTTAATTTATCGATGATCGAAATCAAAGATAGCAAGAGTTAGAAAAATGAATGAACCATCTAGTAAATAGATAAAAAAACTCTTAAAGTGAGGAGCTAAAGAATATGAAACATGTTTTTTTGGGGACAAACAAAGAAAATTTTTCAATACGAAAAATTAAAAAGTCGGAATAGCATCAATTGCGATAGGGTTAGTTTTTGTAGATGGTGTGATAGGGATGAATTATGTAGAAGCATCACTATCCACAGAAGATGCAAATTATATTAATCAAACTGCGCCTGATAATGGATCCTTGGTAGAATATATTCGCCAAGCTTTTAGAAACGATATCTAAAAGCAGCTGATTCACCAGTTTTGCCAACAAGTATACAAAACTTAAAAAAACAAGGTGCAATCATTATCAACAAAAAAATGAATCTGATTATACAGAATCAGCCTGGCAAGCATTTCAAGGAAAATTAACTACTGCAAAATCAAAAATTAGATAAAGCGGAAAAAGCTTATAATCAAGCAGTAAAAAAATAAAACCTAACGCCTCATCTTACGAAACAACAATTAATGAGTTGATTACTTCTTATCCAGAATACAATACTGTTGTTATCAGAGTTAGAGATGGAGAAACAACAGAGGCTGCGGAAACTAGACATTTAACGAATATAAGAAGAATTAATCAAGTTCTAACTACTAAGTACGCAGAGTTAAGAGAAACGGCACAATTAGTAAAAAGAAGTATTACCTCCAGTTGATGGAGATATTGCTGCTCAGCAATTAAATATTATAACTTCTGCAGAGAATATTTTTAGAACATAATAGAAAAAGAATCGACAGTTGCTCAAGAACAACATGCTGATTTAATGGCTGGATTGTTTGAAGATAACAAGGTGGTATTGTCAGGAACATCAAACTTAAGAGGGACAATTACTCTTGAAGATCAAACTAAAAATTAAAGCTTTTCTAGAAGCTTATAGTCCATCTGTGGGAGAAACTTCTGTATTTACAACTTATGCGGGTTCTTTTGGAGTATAGATTTAATAATGATGGTACCATAACGATTACTTATACAGATGATAATTCATCTGATACGGTTCCGCTTAGTAGTTTTGCAAAAGGTGGAGCAACAGAGACTAATCACCCGACATCAACTTACAGTGTAACGTACAACTATGTAAGCGGGACACCAGATAAGACTTTACCAAGTAGTATCACAGCGCCAGCCGCAGTGAATGACAAACACACTGGAGATGTAGTGGCGAGTCCAAGTGGACAAACAGACGTAGAAGATGCAGCCAACCAAGGGACATGGCACTTCAACGGCTGGGATAAAGCGAGTGTAACAATTGGCACAGCCAACGAAACCGTAACAGGAACATGGAATTTTTGTGCCAACACCACCAGCAGCAACTTACAGTGTAACGTACAACTATGTAAGTGGCACACCAGATAAGACTTTACCAAGTAGTATCACAGCGCCAGCCGCAGTGAATGACAAACACACTGGAGATGTAGTGGCGAGTCCAAGTGGACAAACAGACGTAGAAGATGCAGCCAACCAAGGGACATGGCACTTTAACGGCTGGGATAAAGCGAGTGTAACAATTGGCACAGCCAACGAAACCGTAACAGGAACATGGAATTTTGTGCCAACACCACCAGCAGCAACTTACAGTGTAACGTACAACTATGTAAGTGGCACACCAGATAAGACTTTACCAAGTAGTATCACAGCGCCAGCCGCAGTGAATGACAAACACACTGGAGATGTAGTGGCGAGTCCAAGTGGACAAACAGACGTAGAAGATGCAGCCAACCAAGGGACATGGCACTTTAACGGCTGGGATAAAGCGAGTGTAACAATTGGCACAGCCAACGAAACCGTAACAGGAACATGGAATTTTGTGCCAACACCACCAGCAGCAACTTACAGTGTAACGTACAACTATGTAAGTGGCACACCAGATAAGACTTTACCAAGTAGTATCACAGCGCCAGCCGCAGTGAATGACAAACACACTGGAGATGTAGTGGCGAGTCCAAGTGGACAAACAGACGTAGAAGATGCAGCCAACCAAGGGACATGGCACTTTAACGGCTGGGATAAAGCGAGTGTAACAATTGGCACAGCCAACGAAACCGTAACAGGAACATGGAATTTTTGTGCCAACACCACCAGCAGCAACTTACAGTGTAACGTACAACTATGTAAGCGGGACACCAGATAAGACTTTACCAAGTAGTATCACAGCGCCAGCCGCAGTGAATGACAAACACACTGGAGATGTAGTGGCGAGTCCAAGTGGACAAACAGACGTAGAAGATGCAGCCAACCAAGGGACATGGCACTTTAACGGCTGGGATAAAGCGAGTGTAACAATTGGCACAGCCAACGAAACCGTAACAGGAACATGGAATTTTGTGCCAACACCACCAGCAGCAACTTACAGTGTAACGTACAACTATGTAAGTGGCACACCAGATAAGACTTTACCAAGTAGTATCACAGCGCCAGCAGTAGTGAATGACAAACACACAGGCGATGTAGTGGCGAGTCCAACAGGTCAAACAGACGTAGAAGATGCAGCCAACCAAGGGACATGGCACTTTAACGGCTGGGATAAAGCGAGTGTAACAATTGGCACAGCCAACGAAACCGTAACAGGAACATGGAATTTTTGTGCCAACACCACCAGCAGCAACTTACAGTGTAACGTACAACTATGTAAGTGGCACACCAGATAAGACTTTACCAAGTAGTATCACAGCGCCAGCCGCAGTGAATGACAAACACACTGGAGATGTAGTGGCGAGTCCAAGTGGACAAACAGACGTAGAAGATGCAGCCAACCAAGGGACATGGCACTTTAACGGCTGGGATAAAGCGAGTGTAACAATTGGCACAGCCAACGAAACCGTAACAGGAACATGGAATTTTGTGCCAACACCACCAGCAGCAACTTACAGTGTAACGTACAACTATGTAAGTGGCACACCAGATAAGACTTTACCAAGTAGTATCACAGCGCCAGCAGTAGTGAATGACAAACACACAGGCGATGTAGTGGCGAGTCCAAGTGGACAAACAGACGTAGAAGATGCAGCCAACCAAGGGACATGGCACTTTAACGGCTGGGATAAAGCGAGTGTAACAATTGGCACAGCCAACGAAACCGTAACAGGAACATGGAATTTTTGTGCCAACACCACCAGCAGCAACTTACAGTGTAACGTACAACTATGTAAGCGGGACACCAGATAAGACTTTACCAAGTAGTATCACAGCGCCAGCCGCAGTGAATGACAAACACACTGGAGATGTAGTGGCGAGTCCAAGTGGACAAACAGACGTAGAAGATGCAGCCAACCAAGGGACATGGCACTTCAACGGCTGGGATAAAGCGAGTGTAACAATTGGCACAGCCAACGAAACCGTAACAGGAACATGGAATTTTGTGCCAACACCACCAGCAGCAACTTACAGTGTAACGTACAACTATGTAAGCGGGACACCAGATAAGACTTTACCAAGTAGTATCACAGCGCCAGCCGCAGTGAATGACAAACACACTGGAGATGTAGTGGCGAGTCCAAGTGGACAAACAGACGTAGAAGATGCAGCCAACCAAGGGACATGGCACTTTAACGGCTGGGATAAAAGCGAGTGTAACAATTGGCACAGCCAACGAAACCGTAACAGGAACATGGAATTTTGTGCCAACACCACCAGCAGCAACTTACAGTGTAACGTACAACTATGTAAGTGGCACACCAGATAAGACTTTACCAAGTAGTATCACAGCGCCAGCCGCAGTGAATGACAAACACACTGGAGATGTAGTGGCGAGTCCAAGTGGACAAACAGACGTAGAAGATGCAGCCAACCAAGGGACATGGCACTTTAACGGCTGGGATAAAGCGAGTGTAACAATTGGCACAGCCAACGAAACCGTAACAGGAACATGGAATTTTGTGCCAACACCACCAGCAGCAACTTACAGTGTAACGTACAACTATGTAAGTGGCACACCAGATAAGACTTTACCAAAGTAGTATCACAGCGCCAGCCGCAGTGAATGACAAAACACACTGGAGATGTAGTGGCGAGTCAAGTGGACAAACAGACGTAGAAGATGCAGCCAACCAAGGGACATGGCACTTTAACGGCTGGGATAAAGCGAGTGTAACAATTGGCACAGCCAACGAAACCGTAACAGGAACATGGAATTTTGTGCCAACACCACCAGCAGCAACTTACAGTGTAACGTACAACTATGTAAGTGGCACACCAGATAAGACTTTACCAAGTAGTATCACAGCGCCAGCAGTAGTGAATGACAAACACACAGGCGATGTAGTGGCGAGTCCAACAGGTCAAACAGACGTAGAAGATGCAGCCAACCAAGGGACATGGCACTTTAACGGCTGGGATAAAGCGAGTGTAACAATTGGCACAGCCAACGAAACCGTAACAGGAACATGGAATTTTGTGCCAACACCACCAGCAGCAACTTACAGTGTAACGTACAACTATGTAAGCGGGACACCAGATAAGACTTTACCAAGTAGTATCACAGCGCCAGCCGCAGTGAATGACAAACACACTGGAGATGTAGTGGCGAGTCAAGTGGACAAACAGACGTAGAAGATGCAGCTAACCAAGGGACATGGCACTTCAACGGCTGGGATAAAGCAGAGTGTAACAATTGGCACAGCCAACAGAAACCGTAACAGGAACATGGAATTTTGTGCCAACACCACCAGCAGCAACTTACAGTGTAACGTACAACTATGTAAGCGGGACACCAGATAAGACTTTACCAAGTAGTATCACAGCGCCAGCCGCAGTGAATGACAAACACACTGGAGATGTAGTGGCGAGTCCAAGTGGACAAACAGACGTAGAAGATGCAGCCAACCAAGGGACATGGCACTTTAACGGCTGGGATAAAGCGAAGTGTAACAATTGGCACAGCCAACGAAACCGTAACAGGAACATGGAATTTTGTGCCAACACCACCAGCAGCAACTTACAGTGTAACGTACAACTATGTAAGCGGGACACCAGATAAGACTTTACCAAGTAGTATCACAGCGCCAGCCGCAGTGAATGACAAACACACTGGAGATGTAGTGGCGAGTCCAAGTGGACAAACAGACGTAGAAGATGCAGCTAACCAAGGGACATGGCACTTCAACGGCTGGGATAAAAGCGAGTGTAACAATTGGCACAGCCAACGAAACCGTAACAGGAACATGGAATTTTGTGCCAACACCACCAGCAGCAACTTACAGTGTAACGTACAACTATGTAAGCGGGACACCAGATAAGACTTTACCAAGTAGTATCACAGCGCCAGCCGCAGTGAATGACAAACACACTGGAGATGTAGTGGCGAGTCCAAGTGGACAAACAGACGTAGAAGATGCAGCCAACCAAGGGACATGGCACTTTAACGGCTGGGATAAAGCGAGTGTAACAATTGGCACAGCCAACGAAACCGTAACAGGAACATGGAATTTTTGTGCCAACACCACCAGCAGCAACTTACAGTGTAACGTACAACTATGTAAGTGGCACACCAGATAAGACTTTACCAAGTAGTATCACAGCGCCAGCCGCAGTGAATGACAAACACACTGGAGATGTAGTGGCGAGTCCAAGTGGACAAACAGACGTAGAAGATGCAGCCAACCAAGGGACATGGCACTTTAACGGCTGGGATAAAGCGAGTGTAACAATTGGCACAGCCAACGAAACCGTAACAGGAACATGGAATTTTGTGCCAACACCACCAGCAGCAACTTACAGTGTAACGTACAACTATGTAAGCGGGACACCAGATAAGACTTTACCAAGTAGTATCACAGCGCCAGCCGCAGTGAATGACAAACACACTGGAGATGTAGTGGCGAGTCCAAGTGGACAAACAGACGTAGAAGATGCAGCCAACCAGGGGACATGGCACTTTAACGGCTGGGATAAAGCGAGTGTAACAATTGGCACAGCCAACGAAACCGTAACAGGAACATGGAATTTTGTGCCAACACCACCAGCAGCAACTTACAGTGTAACGTACAACTATGTAAGTGGCACACCAGATAAGACTTTACCAAGTAGTATCACAGCGCCAGCCGCAGTGAATGACAAACACACTGGAGATGTAGTGGCGAGTCCAAGTGGACAAACAGACGTAGAAGATGCAGCCAACCAAGGGACATGGCACTTCAACGGCTGGGATAAAGCGAGTGTAACAATTGGCACAGCCAACGAAACAGTATTGGGTATATGGATATTCACAGCAACACCAGGAGAAAAACCAGGCACAGCTCCAGGCACAACAACACCAGGAGAAAACCCAAGTACAACTCCAGATACGGTAACACCAAGAACAACTTATCTTTATGTGACTAGCAAAGAAGACAAGACGTTACCAAATAGTGTGGTAGATGGTTGGAGTAAAAAAGATGGTCATTGGTTCTATCAGCTTGAAGATGGTTCTTACATTGTAAATGAATGGAAGCAAATAAATGGAACATGGTATCGTTTTGATAATTCAGGAGTAATGCAAACTTGCTGGGTAAAAGAGAATGGAACATGGTACTACTTGAACGATTCAGGAGCAATGCAAACCGGATGGGTAAAAGATAAAGGAACATGGTACTACTTGAACAATTCAGGAGCAATGCAAACTGGCTGGGTAAAAGATAAAGGAATATGGTACTATTTGAATCAATCAGGAGCAATGGAAACAGGTTGGTTCACTGTATCAGACAAATGGTATTATGCGAATGAATCAGGTGCTTTAGCAATTAATACAACCACACCAGATGGGTATACTGTTAACGCTAATGGTGAGTGGGTAGAATAAAAAGAGTTTTATACACTCATTTGCCGTAAATTGTACCATTCAAAAAAATTGTAAATAAGAAATAGCTCTCCGAATTATCATTGAGGAGAGCTGTTTTTTTAGGTTGTTCGACAAATCTTTAATAGTAGTATTAGGACGGCAGTAGCCTCGCAAATGCGAGTCTCTTACTCATACTATTATAGGAAGTCTTTTCTTATTTATACGGATAAATATAAGGTTGAGGTGAGGAGTTTTTTGTGCATAAAAAGAACTATCCGATAAATCGGCATTTTTATGGACTTTATTTGGAATTACGTTGTTATTGTTTGT
>BNJS01001089.1_pt1 | contig 68236 bp, 92 predicted proteins | sample 8540461 | NCBI WGS metagenome assembly BNJS01 (sample SAMD00202454, study PRJDB9452) | human saliva metagenome | isolation source: human saliva | place: Japan
AATAATTCTTTTTGAAGAACGTTTACTAAATTGTAATGCTTTTACGAGCCTTCTTAAGACTCGGGCTTATGAAGCTCTAGTGGAGGAGTTAGAGTAGATGTTGCACTTATTCTTGCAATTTATCATATAAAAAAGTAGACGAATGTCTACTAGAAATGTTGAGGTTTGGCAAACGGCTGGTAATGATGATGCTATAGATTCCTTATCTCAAATACTGCCGTATGAATCCACTCGTTATTCATTTGAAAGTCATTTTCTATGATTTTACTAAAGGTAAAACCATTTTTTAAAAGCACTCTCTGAGAAGCCAGATTGTACGTTGCCGTCCCCGCGACAATCTTATGTAAACCATAAGTAGTAAAGGCCTTTTCTAAAACGAGTTTAACCGCTTCGCTTGCATATCCTAAATTAGTAACATTTTCTCCAATCCTATATCCAAGTTCTGCTGTTTTTCTATCCTTCCCTAAAACACTTAAATTGATTCTTCCAACCATAACACCTTGTGCATCTCTAATAAGATGCATGTAGACATCATGATTCTCTTGTTCCCTTAACAATTCCCTTGTAATTTCTTTAAAACTTTCTGAATCAAAATAGTGAGCTGGTCTAGGAGGTAAACTTCGCTCAAAATACTCTCTATTTTCTTTTTCAAAAGAATAAACATCTATGCTATTTTCTTCAGACATCAACTCTAAACTTATCATTGTAAACCATCTCCCTATCATTCTCTAAACTCAAATTCACTCATGTTCACACAAAGTGACATTTACAAAATTTAAAGAGATATCTTAATTTTTTCATATCGTATCTACATTATAACATACTTATGAAGAAAAATAATATCCATCAAGGACCTCATAAATTCCAACATCTTGCTAAACAAGCAGGTTTTTCTCTTGAGGCTATTTCAGAAGCACTTACTCATAGTGACATCCAAATAACGAAGACTTATGTCAATACTACTGAAAAAGTAAATCAAACAGCAGGAGAAATAGCCTTTAGAAGTCTCAAAAAGCAATAGGGTGAACTTGGGGTGAACTTTGGGGTGAACTTTATTTTTTGAAACAAAAAAGAACACCCCGAAAGGTGCTCTTTGTAAGTATAGTAATTCTTTCAGATTAACGTTTACTAAATTGTGATGCTTTACGAGCTTTCTTAAGACCTGGTTTCTTACGCTCAACTTTACGTGAGTCACGTGTAAGAAGTCCTGCGCGTTTCAATGAATCGCGGAAGTCTGGGTCTACTTGAAGAAGGGCACGAGCGATACCGTGACGGATAGCTCCTGCTTGACCAGCGTATCCACCACCTACAACGTTAACGAAAACGTCGTATGAACCTACAGTTGAAGTAACTGCGAATGGTTGGTTGATGACAAGACGAAGGTCAGCGTGTGGGATGTACTCTTCAACATCTTTTTTTGTTAACAGTGATTTTACCAGTTCCTGGAACAAAGGCGAACGCGTGCAACAGCGTTTTTACGACGTCCAGTACCTGCATATTGTGCTTGTGACATACTTTATTGTTCCTTTCCTTAGATAAGTCCTGAAATATCAAGAACTTCTGGTTGTTGTGCAGCGTGAGTGTGCTCAGCTCCAACGAATACTTTCAATTTCATACCTTGAGCGCGGCCCAAGAGTATTGTGTGGAAGCATACCTTTAACTGATTTCTCGATCAAACGAACTGCGTTTTAGAACGAAGTTCACCAGCAGAGATTTGATTTTCAATCCACCTGGGTGGTTTGAGTGAGTGTAGTAGATCTTATCAGTTGCTTTTTTTACCAGTCAATTTAACTTTTTCAGCATTGATAACGATTACGAAGTCACCTGTATCAGTGTGTGGTGTAAATGTTGGTTTGTTTTTTCCGCGAAGTACGCTAGCAACAACTGCTGAAAGGCGTCCAAGAGGTACATCAGTTGCGTCAACAACGTACCATTTGCGTTCTACTTGGCCTGGTTTAGCCATGAATGTAGTTTTGTTCATGATTTCTCCTATATGAATATCGTTTTTGTTTACAGGGCGGATGTTCCGGTCCGCGGGGTATTTGAAAGGTTCCGGGGCCTTACAAATGGGGTAAACAATACCGCCTACTATTGTATCAAAATTCTCAGATAAAAGTCAAGCGGTTGGGAAAATATTTTTTATTTCTGCTAGATTTTTAATCTTCTTTCGCCCTTCTCCTGGAGGATTATCTGAAAAGCTTTGGATGACAAGTAAATTGCACAAGTCAGAAATAGAGTTACAACAATATAATTGACCAATAGACCATGATCTCCTACCAACGGTGGTTTTGTCAGAAAACCGTAATCACCCCCTGTTACTACATTGACAAGAAAAATCAAAGCATTAAGCGAAGATGTGATGATTAGGATTCGTTTGAAATCCAATAAACTGGCATCGTAGTCCTTCAAGAGATAAATCAAGGAATTTCCAAAGAGGGCTAAGTGTCCGAAAACAAAAGACAGGATGGCAATGTGGGGGAAGGGATAGGGATCTGGCACTGGATAAATAAAAGCTGCCAAAGTTCCAAAAGTTCCCAATACAGCAAAATACTGTTTAACTCTAGAGACACCCGGGGTCAAAAGCACTACAAACATAGCCAAACGGCAATGATAAAAGGGAAGACTTTCTGTTAAAGGCATCTGATTAAGCAAATACCATCCGTAGAGCAGGATTAGCTGTACCGCCTGTAAAATCTGGAAAAAGCGCTGACAAGCTTTCTTCTCCCCATAACGATAAGCAAGAAATACAGTCAATGCTAATAATGTAAATAGACTGCCATACCAAAGAAGGTCAAATTGGGGTGGCTCCGTCGGCTGGGTGGTAAATAAAGCATCCCAAACATTCATATAATTTTCCTCATTTTCATATAAGCCAATCTCTTACTGATTTTTATAGAGCCTAGCTTACATTTATTTCTTATATTTTTGTGTTCCAAAGAAGCTAGTCGGCCTTAAGATAAAGCAAAGCTTCTAATCAATATATTGTTCTCGCTCACCCTGATAAACCTGCCATAGAATATCCATTTGTTCCTTGGTTATTCTTTTTTCAGATAGGGGAGGGAGACTTACAATATCAAAAAATCCTAATTCTGCAACTTCTTGATTTTCCTGAAAGCGTCCATCTAATAACTGACAGTCAAAGACGAATTTTGCATACTGCTTGTTCTGAAGTTGAAAGCGATTGGTATCAAAAACAGCCAATAAAGAGCCTACTTCTGATGTAAATCCTGTTTCTTCCTGAACTTCTTTTCGGATATTTTCCTTAGGGGAATAGCCTACTTCACCAAAGCCACCAGGTAATGCCCAAGTATCCTCTCCTTGTCCTCTAACCAAACAAATCTTCTGGTCTTGAACAATCCAAGCCCTTAAATCCATCAAGGGAGTTGCATAGCTACCTGACGGCTGAAAAATTGCAGTCAATTCCTCTTTATTAAGCTCTGTTTGATCCTGTAATAAGCTCCATAAAATCTGACGTAAATCCTCATAACGTTCACGGTCAAAGGGGTCCTTTGTATAGGTTAAACCAGTATCAGTGATAGCCAACATCCTCTGTAGATACTTAGCAAAATTAGTTGCACTTATTTTCTAAACTTTCTACTAGCTTAGCTAGATTCATAGAATTCGAACCTTTAAGTAGAATTTGGTCATTTGCACCAAGACTCTCCTTGACTTGTTTGACCATGGCTTCAAACTGGTCTTCATCAGCTGTTTTCTTAAAGTAATAAACATGACCGATTGGGAACATTTGACTGGCTAGTTGGGCCAATTCCGCAATGTCTTCACCGTAGAAAATAACGGTATCAAGCACATCTGGTGAAAGACTCAAAATCATTTGATTATGAAGTTGAACAGACTGGTCTCCAAGTTCTTTCATATCCGCCAGAACTGCGATTTTTCTTGCCACCTTCGTTAGCTGGGATAGCAGAGAAAGTTTCTAAAATCAACTTCATGGCTGTTGGGTTGCATTGTAAACATCTGATAGGATATCTGCTCCATTGGCAGCTTTTTCCACTCGGTACGATTTCGGGTCAACTCTAGATTTTGGAAGGCTTGACCCTATCTGCTCCTCAGACACTCCTTCTTGCAAGGCAACGTAAGATGCAATCATAGCATTGGTCGCATTGTACTTACCAGTTACTGGTAAATCAAGGATTTTCCCAAGAAATTAGCCTTGAAGGTTAAGCTATCCTTACGCTCAGTTAATTCTGTAATTTCGAGTTCTGCACCCGGACCAAAACGAACTACTTTTGGTCAGCAGGTAGATAATCCTCTACAATTGGATCAGATGGCGCCAAGAGCAAGCTACCTTTCTCCATACCATCAGCAATCTGTAATTTACCTTTGGCAATCTCAGAACGATCCTTGAAGAAGGCCAAATGAGCCTCTCCGACAAGAGTCACAATAGCTATCTTTGGACGAGCTAATTCAGACAAGAGATGAATATCTCCCCAAGTGATCCTGTCCCATCTCCAAGACCAACTTTTCAGTACCATCCGGCATATGGAGAACTGTATAAGGTAATCCAATCTCGTTATTGTAATTTCCTTGAGTTTTATACGTTTTAAAAGTCGTAGCAAGTAAATGCGCCAGCATGTCCTTAGTCGTTGTCTTACCGTTCGAACCTGTAACAGCTAAGACATCTACACCTGTTTTTTGGAGATAGCTAGCTGCTAGAGCTTGAAAAGCTGTTAAGACATCATCTACTAGAATATAGGGACGTCCTTCTACTTCCTTCTCTGAAAAGGTTACAGTAGCACCGTTTTCAAAAGCCGTCTCGATAAAGTCATGACCATCACGCGCTCCCTTGAGAGGAATAAACAAATCCCCCTCAGCAATCAATCGACTATCAAATTCTGCCTTAACTAGCGAACTATCCGGATAGACTGATACATCATTCTTAGCACCAACAAGACGCGCAACTTCGTGAATTGTAAGTTTCATATTTACTCCTTTAAAAAGGGGCAAGGAGTCCTTCCCCGCCCTTATGTCTGTCTTTACAATAGGTGCGCTTCACGCTTGTCAAAACTTTCCTTAGCAAGATCAACCAAACGTTCAATTAATTCTGGATAAGAAATTCCCATATTGTCCCAAAGCAAAGGATACATAGACCATTGAGTGAAGCCTGGCATCGTATTTAGCTCATTTAGGAAGATCTCACCTTTATCTGTATAGAAGAAGTCACAACGCGACAATCCAAGTCCACCGATAGCACGGAAGGCAGTTTCGGCATTCTTGCGCATAACCGATACCACTTCATCGCTAATCTTAGCTGGGATATCCATGGTAATCTTGTTGTCGATATATTTGGCATCATAGTCATAGAAGGCTACGTCTTTGACAACTTCACCAGGTAGCGTGCTCTTAACATCATAGTTTCCTAAAAGTCCAACTTCGATTTCACGCGCAGTTACACCCTGCTCCACCAAAATACGACTATCGTACTTGAAGGCAAGCTCTAAAGCTTGGCGAAGTTCCTCTTGATTCTCAGACTTAGAAATACCGACACTAGAACCCATATTCGATGGCTTAGTAAAGACTGGGTACCTTAATTTTTCTTCAACTTCTGCAATCTTAGAAGACAAGTCATCCCCTTCAACAATGGCTACATAAGGTACTTGAGCGATTCCAGCAGACTCTAAGACACGCTTGGTAGTGATTTTATCCATAGCCAGACTTGATGACAAGATGTTACACCCAACATAAGGCATTTTCAAGACTTCTAGGAAACCTTGGACCGAGCCGTCCTCTCCCATCGGTCCATGAAGGACTGGAAAGACTACTGCTCCTTCTTCGTAGATAGCACTTGGAGTAATTTTATTGTCCCAGTCAATGCTATCATTCGTCATGAGACGATCATCCTGACTTGGAGTTTGGGTAAATTCTTGTGTTTTAATAAAGTCACCAGACTGACTAATGAAGAAAGTTTTTACCATGAAGCGATCATAGTTAACCGCACGCATCACACTTTCCGCTGACAACACAGACACTTTGCGTTCTGCACTGCGTCCACCGTATAATAGAATAATTGTTTTGTTTCATATGGATGTCCTATTTCTACTAGAATACTTGCTCTTTAGTATATCATATTTGTCTATTTTTTTAAACTTGTATATTCAAAAACAAAAGAGGCTTGGACAAAACTAGGTCCAGCCTCACTCATGTTTTTACTTTACTATGTGCTTGCCTCTTTTTTACCCTTAGAGCCTATAGTTCTGTCCGATTTTCAATAGCTCGAAGAAGAGTTACTTCATCTGCATATTCAATATCAGCTCCTACTGCTAGCCCTCGTGCTAGACGAGTAACTTTAATACCCGCTGGTTTAAGCAAACGAGATAGATACATAGAAGTCGCTTCGCCATCAGCTGTCGCATTAGTTGCAACAATGACCTCTGAAACTTCACTATCCATCAGACGAGTCATGAGGCTCTTGAGATTGATATCGTCAGGGCTGATACCATTCATTGGCGAAATCAAGCCATGCAAAACATGGTAAAGGCCGTGGTATTCTTGGATATTTTCCATAGCTGCCACATCTCTGCTATCCTCTAAAACTAAGATAGTTGTCTGATCACGACTAGGGTCTGTACAAATAGAGCAAGGATCCTCGTCTGTCAAACGTCCACAGATGGAACAATAAGTTAATTCTCGTTTAGCTGAAAGAAGATTTTTTGCAAATTCATTAACGTCATCATCAGGCATTCCAATCGTATAAAAGGCCAATCGGGTCGCTGTCTTAATCCCGATACCGGGAAGCTTAGAATAACTGTCAATTAACTTAGCGATGGGTGTTGGATAAAGCATAGCTTCCTTTCTAATTCATTGGATGGTGTTTGTTGTATAAATTGATAATATCACGAGCAATAGAAGGTCCGACACCATTTGTAAGATTGGTGTTATGTGGGAATACCACTGCAACTGCAATCTGAGGATTATTAGACGGAGCATAGGCAACCGCATTGGTATTGGTAGCTTTTTGACCATTTGCTACGTTACTTTCTGCGGTACCTGTTTTTCCACTGATAGAAACAGTTGCCCCATTTGAGAAGGAACGACCTGTTGTAAGAGGGCTAGTTCCGTGAGAAACCTGATAGAATCCTTGTTGTAAGAGGGCCATGTCTGACTCTGAAATATTAACTCGATTGATTTCTTTAGTCTCTGTTTCTTTGATTAATTCTCCAAGTCCACCTGTATCGTTATTATCATAGATTCCTTCAACAATGTGTGGAGCTAGGCGGACACCGCTATTAGCAATGGTAGCAACATACTGGGCTAACTGCAAAGGTGTATAGTTGTCAAACTGACCAAAAGCATTATTTAGGTAATTGGCCAAATCAAATTCTTTAGGAACAAATCCAATCGATTCATCAGGTAAATCAATTCCAGTAGAAACACCCAGACCATATTCTCCGAAAGTTGAACGTAGTTTCCCCATAGCTGAGTCTAGCTGATTGGTTACAACCGACATATTCGGCTTGTAGGTTTGCCCCATTATTCCAAGTGCCGTTTGCACCATATATGTATTTGACGAGTACTCTAACGCTTCAACGGCCGTAATGGGGAAGGAACCAGTCGAAACTGTATACCAAGAATTGATCGGGGCAGACCCCTGAAACACAATCGGTTGGTCTGTTAGGGTTTGGTTGCCTGATAAAACTCCGTTTTCCCAACCCGAACTAATGGTTGCTGCCTTAACGACAGATCCTGGAACAAATACATTGGTCACAGTTCCAAGAGAATCCGGAGTTAACTCACCAGTATCCACATTATGTTTCATCCCTGATAAGGCTAACACTGCCCCCGTCTTCGGATTAAGTGCTACTGCGTAGACACCCTCTGAATATTTAGCTCCACCGTTCGCTAATTCTGATTTGAAATAACTTTTCAACAGCTCATCAACACTATCTTGGAAGCCCAAATCAATGGTTAGTTTGATGTTTTTACCCTTACTACCTTCCTCAATATTCTCAACACTTTCCATGTCTCCATGTTTGTCAAGATGAATTTCTTTAACAGTGCGCTTCCCTTGTAGAATTTCTTCGTATTGTTTTTCTAGATAGGAAGTTCCTACACGGTCATTGAGGGAATAACCTTTTTTAAGGTACTCATCAACATCTTCAGCTGGAAGACCAGATTTTTCACTCGAAACACTACCAACAATTGACGAAAGTGATGTATCTAAAACCTTACGATCCCAAGAAGTTGAGATGCTAATTCCTGGTAATTCCTTAGAGGCAGAAGCGATAACTGCTATCTGGGTATCGTCTAATGGATCTGTCTGGATATTGCCAGTTGCAAAATTCCCGACAGCATTAAGCTGATTAAAAATATAAATGGCTTTCTTTTCATCCTCTGAATAGGTCATTTTTCGAAGCAATACTCTCAGCAGCATTGTTGTAAAGCTCAGATTCTGAAAGTAGATTACCATCTGAATCAAAACGCTTATCCTTTGGAAGACCTTCTACCGTCTTTTTATAGGTAGCTGGATCAGCTAGGTAGTAGTCAGCAATTTGACGGTCAGTTAGCTCAGGAGAAGTAACCGATACATAGTTTAATAGTTTATTGGAAATATCTTTCAAGTCTGTCGCTGTCATCTTATTGCTACGTGTGAAAGCAACTACTTGTTTGACAGTGTTTTCAACCAGTGGTTTTCCTGTTGCATCGTAGATCTCACCACGCACAGACCCTGTTGTAACATCGAGTTTGGCTAGCTGAAGCTAGTTTGTTTTCATAAAAATCTTTGTGTAAAACCTGCATATAGAGCAGGCGTCCAATAATCGCCAAAAACAATAGAATGACGATTGCAAACAATAAATTCAGCCGAATCGGAATCGAGTGGCTATTAAATTTTCTCATACAAATCAGTCTCGTTTCTAATCAAAATCTCACTCTACATTGTACCATAATTTGAGGAGAAAATTATGGAAAAAGGGAAGAGTTTTGCTTTTTAATCAAATATCAACGTATAAAAAAATAGATGTGATATAATAAGAATAATCATCCTAATTCTAGATTTTTTTACACTTATACTATCAACCAAGGAGTCACATGAACAAGCAAGACATCTCTACGATTATCAATCTTCATTTTGAGGAAATGACGGAATTAGAGCAAGTGATCGCCCGTTATTTCTTACAAGTAGAAACAATTCATGACGACTTGTCTTCGCAAGAGGTCACCCAAAAACTACATATATCACAAGCTGCTCTCACACGTTTTGCAAAAAAATGTGGATTCAAAGGTTATCGTGAGTTTATCTTTAAATATCAACAACAAAAAGATACCCTTCCTCTCTTACAACCAGATATGAATCCCTTGACGCAAAGAGTTTTGAGAAGCTATACTAATCTCCGAGAAATGTCTCGAGAACTGATTGATGAAGAACAACTAGAACGCGTAGCTCAAATGATTGAACAAGCTGAGCGCGTCTACTTCTTTGGAACTGGAAGTTCTGGCTTAGTCGCTCGAGAGATGAAATTTCGTTTCATGAGACTAGGTGTAGTCTGTGAAGCCTTAACAGATCCAGATGGTTTCGCCTGGACCACAAGCATTTTGGATAAGAACTGTCTCGTATTTGGTTTTTCTCTTTCAGGAACAACTACTTCCGTCATCGACAGTCTGCTAGATGCTAAGGACATGGGAGCAAAAACTGTTCTATTTACCAGTATGATTAGCAAGGAGACTCAGGACTTTACTGAGACTGTACTTGTAGCAAATCAAGGTCAATCCCCTTATATTCAACGGCTTTCTGCCCAGCTTCCTATGCTCTTTGTCATTGACTTGCTTTTATGCTTATTTCTTAGAAATTGATCGTGAAAGTAAAGAAAAGATTTTTAATAGCTATTGGGAAAATAAAAACTCAATGGTTATCGTAGAAATCGTAGAAATGGAAAATCCTAAATTGATTTTAACAATTTAGGATTTTTATCACTCAAATATTGCTTATAACAAATGTATCAAAACTCAATTCTCTTTTTGAAAGCAAGTCTACTTTCATTACTCGAATAGTTGTTTCAGTTGCGAATCCAAGAAGGGCATTGTCAGAAACGCTGGTCATTTTCACCTTGAAGTCAAAGATTGAATCAGCTTGCTCTGTAAAGTCGATAGTTGGAATCGTGATTGTTTTCTCAGTTTCACCATCTTGGAAGGTCAAGTCAGCTGTTGTGTCCTTGTACACTTTACCATGAACCCCTGTTCCTGGTTCTGTTACAACATGGACTGTTGCTGTTCCTTTGCTACCACCAACACGCTTAATGGTTACAGTAACCGGTTGACCTTTTTGAACTTCATAGGTCGTTTCTTTCATCTCAAACATACCTTTACCAGAATTGTTGAGCGTGTAGATACCTTTAGTCGCAATAGCTTTACCAGTTTTGTTAACGAGTTTGATGGTATGTTCACCTGGAGTCAAGTCTTCTGTTTCATAAACCATCTGGCTACGTTTACGAGCTGCATTATTGGTTTGTACGTCTGCAACCTTTTTACCATCCACGTAAACGGACATTTCACCGTGGTTTGGATCAACTGTAGACACTACATATGCTTTTGTTCCAGTGAAACGGTAGGTTACACTAGCATCTTTTTGGTTAGTCCACATAGATGTTCCGCGGACGCCTTCAGATTCATCATACCAAGTTGTATTCTCTTTATCAGCAGTTGTATTTGAATGGTAATCTAGTCCTAGAGGGTAACCATCTGTTTTCTCGATACTACTTGGTGTCTTATAAACAGAGAAGTTTGTCAAAATTGGAGTCGCTTGTGCACCAGTAATGGTTACACGAATCTTTTGTGCCTCTACTGGTTGACCTTGGATAAGACGACGATAACCAACAGTCGACCCTTCACCATATGGAACCCAACGACCATTGAGTTCAACTTCAACCTTGAAGCCAGAGATACGTTGACCCTTAGCGATATCTTCTTTGAGTTCGACTACGTCAAAACGTCTCTTTTGTCCAAGATCGACAGTAAATTCACCTGTCTTAGCATCATTTGCTAGTGCCCAGCTCGTATCATCCTTACCATCTGTCAAATGACTTGCTTGATACAAGTGATTCTTACGAGTAGAGCTTGCAGTTACAGTTGCACCCTTAGCGAAGTCAGTTGCATACATTTGATCCAAAGTTGCTCGGAATTCTTGCAAGCGAGCGACATCTGCTTCTGCGAATTTACCTTCTTTATTAGGTGGAATATTGAGGAGAAGTGGCGTTCCACGACCAACAGACTTGAAGTAGATATCCATCAAATCTTTGATTGATTTTGGTTGTTGATTGTCATGGTAAAACCAACCTGAGCGGATAGAAACATCTGCTTCACCAACTGAGTACATATCTCCTTCTGGATCTCCATGGTTGAGATACTCATTCTTCACATCGTCAGTGATTTTAGCTTTCTTGACCTTATGCCAAACTGGATCTCCGGCGATACCACGTTCATTACCGATCCAACGGACACTTGTTGGTTGAGCAGAGAAGATGGCGATGTCTCCTTCAGCTTTCTTGATATACTTGAACCACTCATCAAAGGTATAAGTTACTTTTTGAGCTCCGCTACCACGCGCACCGTCCATCCAAACTTCGATAAACTTACCTTTGTTTCCGTATTTAGGATTGCCAAGGATTTCCTTGAGTTGGTTGAGATAGTATTCGTTGTACTCTTTCTCAGTTGCAACGTGGTATTTTGGATGGTTGGCATCCCATGGTGATAGGTAAACACCCATATTCATGTCATACTTAGTCGCTGATTTAGAAATTTCTTCGAGAAGGTCTCCCTTACCATCTTTCCATGGACTAGCAGCGACAGTATGCTTTGTATATTGAGAAGGATAGATTACAAATCCATCATGGTGTTTTACAACCATAATGGTTCGTTTGAATCCAGCATCCTTCAAATTCTTAATCCACTGATCTGTATCAAGGTTAGTTGGATTGAAGTTTTGAGGATTTTCTTGACCATCCCCCCACTCAGAATCAGTATAGGTGTTCATACCATAGTGGATGAAGGCAGCCAATTCCTCCCTGTGATAATCCAATTGAGCCTTGCTCGGAAGTGGTTCAAAGGCCATAATTTCTGTTTCTTGATCCTCAGGGGAGCTTACTTTACTGTTATATTTTTCTTGTTGATTATAGGTCAATGATTGCTCTCCTTTAGTCCATATCTATTAGTGTTACTGGCATATATTTGAATTAACTTTAAATATACTATATCGAAGTCAAAAATGCAAGATACCTTGCCATCAGTAAGCAAGTTAGTATTTGCCTTTATTTAAAAATCCTAAATTGGCAAGGCCAATTTAGGATTGTTTTGTTTTGAAATGATAATATGCACCAAGCATCCCAGCAGTATTCTGATGATGTGCAAACTCAAGTCGAGTCTTGTCTGCCAAACTTGGAACAAGTGCATCTTTCAAAGCCTTCCGAATTTTAGGTTTCAGAATAGCTTCCTGTCCCATGATACCACCACCAAGGATGACAACTTCTGGATTGGCAACATAACAAATATTAGCGAGACCCTTACCAAGGTATTCTACCATGCGGTCAATTCCATCCATACAATGTTTATTTCCCTCAGTTGCTTCCTTGAAAATTCGGCGTACCATTTCCACTGTTCGACCTCATCACCATGTGCATCAGCCACATACTTAACAAGTGCTGTCGTAGAGGCTAAATCTTGAAAAACACCATCCTGCATATGCAAATAACCGACTTCGCAGGCAGAATTACTAAAGCCATGGAATACTTGGCCATCAATGATTAAGCAACCACCGATACCTGTACCAACTGTCAAGCAAAGGGTAATACTTGCTCCTTTTCCTGATCCTGAAACGGCTTCTGCAAGGCCTGCGCAGTTGACATCATTTTCAATTTCACAAGGAATGTTAAAGCTTTCTTCAATTTCCTTTTTAAATTGGGTTCCGGCATAATTTGGAATCTGTGGACCAGCGTAGAAAATCTCACCCTTATCAGGATCAACCATTCCCGCAGAGGAAATAGCTACACCTGACACCGTTCCTTTTTCTAGATAGCTAGCTACGATATTTTTTGTTTTCTGTAAGATGTGTGGACCACCCTTATGAGCCTCAGTTGGAACTTCATGAGACTCTAAAAGTTGTCCATCTTGGTCAATCAAACCGTATTTGATATTAGTTCCACCAATATCAATTGCAACGTAATTAGTCATAAAGCCTCCTGTTGATTAGAGGAAACGCTCCTTAGTTTCACGAATCAATGCCGCAGCTGCTTCAACAACTGGACGATCTTCTTCGGTCACTGGTGTAAGTGGAGAACGAACCGATCCGATGTTAAGTCCTTCATTGATTTTCAAGACTTCTTTAATCACACAGTACATATTTCCATGGGCTGCAGTTAATTTACCGATAATATCGTTGATTGCATACTGCAATTCACGAGCTGTTTCTAGCTCTTTATCTGCAATCAATTGGTTGAGTTTCAAGAAAAGTTCTGGCATAGCACCATAAGTACCACCGATACCAGCTTTTGCTCCCATGAGACGTCCGCCTAGGAATTGTTCGTCTGGACCGTTAAAGACGATATGGTCATCGCCACCAAGGCTAACGAATGTTTGGATATCTTGAACTGGCATTGAAGAATTTTTAACACCAATGACACGTGGGTTTTTCAACATTTCTGTATAAAGACTTGGAGTCAAAGCAACACCTGCCAATTGAGGAATGTTGTAGATAACATAGTCTGTGTTTGGTGCAGCAGCACTGATATCGTTCCAGTATTTAGCAACTGAGTACTCAGGCAAACGGAAGTAAATTGGTGGGATTGTTGCGATAGCATCTACTCCCAAACTTTCTGCATGACGAGCCAGTTCAATACTATCTTTGGTATTGTTACAAGCTACGTGAGCAATGATCGTCAATTTACCTTTGGCAACTGCCATAACTTCTTCTAAGATCAATTTACGGTCTTCTACACTTTGGTAGATACACTCACCTGAAGAACCATTAACGTAAAGTCCTTGAACACCTTTATCAATAAAGTATTGAACCAAAGCACGTGTACGTTCTGGGCAAACTTCACCCGCATCATCATAACATGCGTAGAAGGCAGGAATGACACCTTCATATTTTTTTAAATCTGACATAGATTTCTCCTAAGATTTCTTTTTTCTGCTTTGAGCAGATTAATTTTCACTGTATTAGTATACACTTTGTAAAAATGGCTTTCAATATCTCCCGGCCACTTAGATTTTAATTTCTTCTTAGTGTTTGAAAATTTTTCAATTGAAAGTAGTTTCATATCTATTTCATTCAGCTTGATACTTTGCGAACAATTTTTCCATTAATCCAGCTTGGCAAAAGGCAAGAAGAGCAAAGCCAAAGAGTAGAAATGCTGAACCACCAAGCACTAGAGTAAAGCCTGATAAATAGAGAAGCATAATAATTAATAAAATAATCGCAAGCATCAAGAAGAACCAAACGAAGTTAAAACTTACCAAAAGCAAGCCCTTTTGGAGGACTTCTTTCCAAGTCAAGTCATAGCGTACAGCAATTGGATAGCTAGCTAACATAACTAGGGTTAAAAATATCAGAATTCCCAAGCAAATAGCTTTAATGAGCTGAAAGGCAACACCAGTTTGACTCCAAAATAGTGATAAGTCAACCACACTGATCAAAAAGATTCCTAATTCCAGCAAACCTAACTGAAAACCTAATTTTAAATTTTGTTTAAAGGCTCTAATATAGGTTTTAAATACTGGAACTCGTCTACTTTTCTTGATTTCAAAAATTGTTTGGTAAAGACTAATCTTGGCTATCCCAATAGTCACAATTGGCAAACAAGACACAACAAAGAGTAGATTAACTGTCACAATATCTAAGACTTTCTCACTAAAACGCATGAGAAAATTATCCGTATCAAATGCTGCTTTAATTAAGCCTGACCCTTTTTGTGACATTGCTTGTTCCTCCTAACTTACTAATCAATTAAAATTTTAAACAAATACTTGCGAACCTTATCCTCCATGCCTGCATAACCGTTCGGCTGATGAGGCTCCCCTGGGAAGAAGACTGCAAAATTGTGATAACCCAACAATAGTAGGGTATTGTTCGTGACAGTGAACAAAGCCGATGTCACTAGCTTCATCAAATGCTACTGCCTCGTCCTTAACACGAGAACCGTAACTTGAGTATTCATGCCCTTCAACCAACAAATGCAAGTCTGCATAGTTTTTATGGTATTCAAAGCGATCATTTTCTTCTTGATTGAGAACATTTTCTTGAACTACTAGAAAGACCTTGTCTCCGTCAATATCGTACTTTCCAAATTCGAAAGTATCTTTGCGGTGTTCATAAAGGTAATCAATAGCCTTATCTAAATTCGGATGAATTCCTTTTATAAAAGGTTATATTTTTTTAAATCATCAAAAAAATCATATTCTACTCTTTTTCTCTACGATACTATTTCTAATTGTAGAATGTATCAAAATAATCCAATACTCTCGATTAACCCTTAACCGCTCCCATAGTAATACCTTGAGTAAATGATTTTTGGAATACTAAGAAGACTGTTACGATTGGCACAGCTGCAAGGGCAGCACCTGCCATGATTAATCCATAGTTGGTTGCCATTTCAGCCTGCATGGTTGCAACCCCTAGTGAGATGGTCAAGTTGTTACGAGAAGTCAACATAACCAACTGCATGAAGTAGTCATTCCAAGTATTGATGAAGGTAAAGATTGCAAGAGCTGCAAATCCTGGTTTCACAATAGGGAAGGCTACGCTCCAGAAAGTACGAATCTCACCACATCCATCGATTTTAGCAGATTCGAGCAATTCTGTTGGAATATTTTCACTAAACTGTTTCATAAGGAAGACCCCAAATGGCCATCCGATAAGTGGCAAGATAACTGCCCATAGAGTATCATGGATACCCATAAAGTTAACAATACGTACCAATGGCACAAGGACAACTTGTTTCGGAAGAGCCATGGCAGCAATAAGATAGCAAAGAGGATACGTTGACCATAGAAACGTTTCTTAGCCAATACATAACCAGCTAGGGATGAAGTGGCACAAACCAAGAACATTGTTACCAATGAAATGAAGACTGAGTTCCACATCCATTGCAAGGCTGGGTTTTGCACCATCAATTGTTGGAAGTTCTCCATTGTTGGAGCTTTAGGGAACCATTGTGGTGGAATCATAATGGTATCTGGTTGTGATTTGAATGCACCTGTCAAAATCCAGTAGAATGGAAAGATAAACAGTACAGTCAATAAAAGCAAGAAGATGGTTGAAATAACAGTGAAAGCTGTTAAAGGTTTCTTTTGTGTAGATTGCATAGCTGTCTCCTTTCTATTAATATTCTACGTCGTTTCCAAGTACTTTAAATTGAACAAAGCTGACGATAGCGATCATAACTGCCAAGAAGACACCGATAGTGTTGGCATAGCCATACTCTGTCAATTGGAAAGCTTTTTCATACAGGTAGTACATAAGTGTACTTGTTGAGTAGTTTGGACCACCAGAAGTCAAAAGCTGAATCAATGCGAAACACTGGAATGAGTTGATTGTTGTAATGATTGCGATATAAAGAGTTGTTGGAAGGAGGCTTGGCCATTTGATCTTCCAGAAAACTTGTAATTCAGTTGCTCCATCGACACGCGCTGCTTCAACAAGAGAGTTATCAATGTTTCCCATTGCTGCGATGTAAAGAATGATTGGTTGACCAACTGATGTTGTCAAAAGAATAATCATAATCGCCATCAAAGCCCAGTTTTTATCTCCTAACCAAGAAATGTTTTGGCTAATGATATGGCTTGACTTAAGCACGAAGTTCAAAATACCTGATAGAGGATCATAAATCCATTTCCATACAACCGTTACGGCAACACTACCTGTTACAACAGGGAGGAAGAAGACGAAACGATAGAAAGATCTAGCAACAGCATTTTGTTGGTAAGTTTGCGATGCTACAAAGAGCGAGAAGAGTACAACTACAGGTACAGAACCGATAACCAAGATAACGGTATTGATTAAAGACTTTACAAAGACTGGGTCTTTAAACATACGGATATAGTTGTCCAATCCTATAAATTCAAAGCTTGTCATCGAATAGTTAAAGAAACTAGTGATGAACCCCATAATCATTGGAGCTAAAACGAATACAGTAAAGAAGATTAGCACTGGTGCTAAGAAAGCATAGGAAATCACTGTTTCCCGCATACGAATTTTATTGACTTTCACTGTCGGTACCTCACTTTCAATTATTTTATTATTTTGTTTGTCACCTGACATTGATGTAAAATCAAAATGAAATTTTTTCCACGATAAGCCTATGTAAGAACTTCATTTTAATTTTGATTTGTCAGTTGCTTACATTTTCAAACAAAAGTCCCCCTTTTCGTGTACGAATGTTCACAGGGAAAAGGGGGGACTGTAAGGTTTATTTAGGACTTATTTTTTAGCTGCTTTTTTAATAGTTTCGTTTGCTTTTTCAGTGAATGTCTTCAAAGCTGCAGCAGGTTCTTCGTCACCATTAGACACGGATTGCAACATTGGGAACCATAGAGTTCTCATTTCAGCGAATCCATCGATTGTGTTGTAGTATGGAGAGTAGTATTTAGTCCAACCACTGATTGTTTCCATACGTTTGTCATCGTAAAGTTTACCAAATGAAGTACGAACTGGGAATGCTCCTGTACGAACTACGTCTTTAGGACCCCACTCTTTATCATCAGCGATGAATTGGATGAATTTCTTAGCAGCAGCAACTTTCTTTTCATCCTTGTTATTAAATACTGCAAATCCGTTTACAAGGTATTCAAGAGCTGGTTTACCAGAATCAGATGGGAATGGAACTTCTACCACTTCAACTTTACTTGCTTCCAACAATTTAGCTTGGATACCGTTTTGAGCTGGTGCCCAAAGGATTGTGTATGATGTTTGACCGTTTGCAAAGTTTTGGATGTCTGCTCCACCGTCAAATTGTGAACCGTTGTTCAACAAACCATCTTTAATCCAGCTAGTTGCTTTTTCAAGACCTTTGACGAACTTAGGATCGTCAGTTGTGTATTTAGTAACTTCTTTGTCTGTTACAGAACCGCCGTAAAGGTTAGCGATGAAGGCACGTGTTCCTTGGTCTCCCCCTTGACCAGAACTGAACAATGAACCTGGAGTGTATCCTTTGTCTTTAAGTGCTTTCAAGACTTTTTCAAAATCATCTGTTGTCCAACCTTCTTTAACAAGGTTAGCTACACCAGCATCTTCCAACATTTTCTTGTTCATAGCCATGTAGAATGGTGCAGAACTAATTGGATACATGTAAGCTTTATCAGCAGCTTTACTTGCTTGGATGATATTATCATTGTTTACATCTTTAACAAATTCGTCTGTGAAGAGGTCATTCCAACTCAATAATTTACCATTTTACCGTAATTATTGATACGTCTGGTGCGTCAAAGAGGTACGTCTGGAGCAGTTCCAGCTTCGATTGCTGTAGTGATTTTTTCAGGTCCAGATTTGAAGTCGATTGTTTCTAGCTTAACTTTAATATCTGGATTTGCTTTTTCAAAAGCTTCGATGATAGATTTTTCATAAGTTCCAACACCGTCACCAGTTTTTTCTTGTGTGAAGACAGGAATACCCATAGTAATTTCTGTAGTTGCAGCAGCAGAGTCGCCACCCTGATTTGCTTCACATCTTTGTTGTCTTTACCTGACAAAGAGATAGAACCGCAGCACCCTGAAGTACTGTACAAACTAATTTTCTAAATTTCATTTGTATTCTCCTAAATTTATTTATAATGACGATATCAATTTGGATAATAATGGGAAATAACGTTGTGTATACGTTTTCATTTTTGTCTACTCATCAACCACTCTCCTCAGCTTTTTAAAGATTGTGTTACTCAAGACCCGAAACAAAACGTTCCGTGATTTCTTTTGGTCTAATATTAAGCACCGCCAACAACGATTCTCACTCCATAACCTAGGATTTGCTTGGCTTGTTCTGGCGTATGAATTTTTTCCTTCTGCGATGACGTCACCCTCCATCCACAGAGTTTTAATCAATTCAAAATCTGGGCTATCTACTTTTGGACTGTAAGATGTGTAGCCTGATAAGGTCGTACCAACAAAATCAATTCCTGCTTCTACTGCTGTCAATCCCTCATCGAAGGTACTGATATCAGCCATCAAGTTGATCTGGGTACTTTTCTTTGACTTGTCGGATAAAGTCTTGAATGTCCAAACCATCATAACGTTCTCGTTTGGTACAATCAAGAGCAATAACTTCGATGTCAAGTTTTGCTAATTCATCAACTTCTTTCATAGTAGCAGTGATGAATGGTTCTTGCGGAGGATAATCACGTTTGATAATCCCAATAATTGGAAGTTTGGTTACTTCCTTAATTTCTTTAATATCTCGAACACTATTAGCTCGGATACCTACTGCTCCACCTTGCTCAGCCGCTTTGACCAGCAAGGGAGTTACCCCTCCGCTTCTGTATAAAGCGGTTCGTGAGGAAGTGCCTGACAAGAAACGATGATTCCATTTTTAATCTGCTCAATCAAAGCTTCTTTTGTAATTTTTGGCATCCACTTTCCTCCTTTTCTCTTTTCTTATGTCCTCATTATATACCATTTTTAAAACGCTTTCAATATTTTTGTTCTACAATAGATTGAAGTTTCAAAATAATGTTGTGTAACAATTTGTTCTGAAAGTAGTTTCAGTTGCTACTGTATTTACAAAAAGCAGATTTATCAACTAGCACATCTATATTTAAACTCAATTCTGTTGTACTATAGATCCCACTTCAATCGAAGCTACAGGGATATTCAAAACTATTCTATTGCTCTACATAGGTAAAAGGTATCTCACTGCCACACAACCAATTATAAACTTGATCATTGACATGAACATTCATAGCTTCATGCGCATATTCAGGCATAAGGCGATAACTCTTCTCACAAGTTAGACGATTGTACATAGCAAATTGAGTGATTGGGTAGCAGACGTCATCATCTAGCCCCGTAATCATGCGAACCTCACCCTTAATACGATGGGCAAAGTTTTTCACATCGATATAACCTAAGGTTGCCATAATCTTCTCTTCCGTTTCATGGAAAGGATCATGAAATTTGAAATATCTAAAGAGCTCATCATAAGCTTCACTAGTATTCCCAATCTCTAACACTCGTCTAAAGTCAGACAAGAATGGATAGATGGAAACTGTACGCTTGATTTTAGGGTTTAGAGCCGCTGCAACTATAGCTAAAGCCCCACCTTGAGATGCTCCATAGCTAGATAATTGTTCTTCATCAACTTGAGGAAGACTTGCAATAATTTCAACCAACTGATAAATATCTAGATAAACATCCTTGAAGAACAACTGGTTCTTTCCCGCTACAGCTCCTCGAATAATTTGTCCTTTAACGGTATTCCCTAGAGGAGAGCACATACCATCTTGAGAGTAACCAGACTGCCCTCTGACATCCATAGATACAACACCATAACCAGCGACTGTAAAAGCCAGCATATCTGTCCAATCCCAACCACGACCCATATAACCATGGAAATGGAAAATAACAGGAACCTTCTTATCTAACTTAGGTAAAACGACTCGTGCATAGACGATTCCATTACCAGTCCCTTTAAAAGTTAGTTCATAACACTTAACATTTGGAATATGAAAATCACGTTCCTCTAATTGATAGTCTTGCAAAGCCGACAACTTTTAATTTCACTATCCCAAAAAGCGTCAAAATCAGTGGCACTTCATCTCGCCCTCTATAGGTTTTCATTTCTTCTATTAATGCTGGATTTCTCATAAAATTCTCCTTATTTTTGTAACCGTTATCATAACTGTATCACATCTAGAAATGCAATGCAAGAATGACCCTAAATCAGAAAGTTTTTTTAGGTTATTCTTTCATTTCAAGTTAGACTAAAAGTAGTTTCAAGTAGACTCTTTCTTAAAAATCCGTGATTAATTTTCAGTTTATATCACACAACTAAAAGTGAGAGCAATTCCTTGCTCTCACTAGCTTATCTATACGTTTACATGTTGTCCTTAACTGCTACGGCAACCATTTTAGCTTTTGCACGCACTTTACCTGCCACTGACATTTCCATAGAAACGATAGCTTTTCTTTCCCCTAGTTCCTCCAATGTTGAAGTAACAACAATCTCATCGTCAATTGGGGTTGGGCTAAGATAATCAACTTCTAAATGAGCTGTGATGAAGCGTCCGATAACTGTTTCGGCTGTCAATTCCAAACCCTTTTGATGATGAGCGAACCATGCAGCAGACGCTGTTCCATGACAGTCAAAAATCACAGCAATCATGCCACCAAATAGATTTGCAGGGACACCTCCTGTATACTGCTGGTCTACCTTGATACGGCTAATGCAGCTTGTGCCCTCTACACTTGGATAAGTTTTCAAATGCAATCCTAAATCATTCTTAGGTCCACAACCCCAACAGTGTTGAAATCTTTCCCCGTATGTATCCTGAATTGCAACATTTCTTGTCTCTAATGTCATGCGAACTCCTTTCAGAAGTGTATTGATTAGTTTTCTTCATTATAGCAACCTTTACCACAATAGTAAAATAGACTAGTCCGATAATTATTTTTAATTCCTAGTCTAAGTTTCACTTTATAGAGCGTTTTCAGCTCTTTTTCTTAGTATTTAGGAGAAGGTACTTGTTTCACTTGAAATGTTTTTTAATCATTTACCTTAATCATCATATGAGAGTTCTTATTTCTTTTTGATGATTCTAGTATAGGCACCTTATCTAAAGCATACCTTATAGTTTTCTTAGAAAATCCTTAATCTAAATGTTCTTTCTTTTGTAGATTCAGAGCTATCAGATGCCACTCTGGATCCTCTTGCCAGTTAGGGAGGGAGCTGATATAGCTAGCAACCTTACGAGCTTCCTCAAGAATTGGAAAGTCTTCGATAATATCTGCAACTTGAAACTCTGGTAAACCTGATTGTCTAGTTCCAAAAATTTCACCAGAACCTCGCATTTTTAAATCTTCCTCAGCAAGAACAAAGCCATTTGTAGTCTCAGTCATAATCCTCATACGATCCTTACCTGAATCTGTCTTGGGATTAGCTACAAGAACAGCATATGACTGTTTATACCCCCGACCAACTCGACCTCTGAGCTGATGGAGTTGACTAAGCCCAAAACGGTCGGCATCCATGATAATCATGACTGTCGCATTTGGGACATTGACACCAACTTCGATAACCGTTGTCGAAACAAGAATATCGGTTTTCTTCTCTTTAAATTCTTGCATGATCTGGTCTTTTTCATCACTTTTCATCTTACCATGTAAGAGGGCTACTCTTGCCTTACCAGAAAAATGAACCGTCAATTCTTCCGATAAAGCAATAGCGTTTTTCAAATCAAGAGCTTCAGACTCCTCAATCAATGGAGAAATAACATAAGCTTGATAACCTGTCTGAATTTCTCCCTCGAGCCAAGTCAAAACCTGAGGCAGTTGCTCATGTTTAATCCAACGCGTGATAATCGGTTTTCGACCTTCTGGCATCTGATCAATAAGGGACACATCCATATCTCCAAAAGCTGTGATAGCCAGAGTACGTGGTATAGGGGTCGCCGTCATCATGAGGACATCAGGATTGTCTCCTTTTTCTCGCAGGATGCGCCTTTGACCTACACCAAAGCGGTGTTGCTCATCAATAATAATCAAACCTAGTCTAGCGTAATCTACACCATCTTGAATCAGGGCATGGGTTCCGATAATAAAATCAATTTCACCTTTGCCAATCTTTTCCAAAACTTGGCGCTTTTCTCCAACTTTTAAAGAGCCTGTCAAAAGAGCTAGTCTTAAATCCGGAAATAGTTCCTGTAAACTCTCAAAGTGCTGTTCAGCCAAAATCTCTGTTGGAACCATTAGAGCTGCCTGGTAACCTGCTGTCACAGCAGCATACATAGCTAGCCCTGCAACAACTGTCTTACCACTGCCGACATCCCCTTGTAGGAGGCGATTCATATGACGGTCAGAATTCATATCAGTCAAAATTTCTTGCAAACTTTTTTCCTGAGCTGGGGTTAAGGCAAAAGGAAGGCCTCCCCTCGCTTTTTCTAATTTTTCACGAGACCAGTTTATAACTAGACCACTTCCATGAACCATATTTTCTGATTTGAGGGTTTGCAATTGCATTTGGAAATAGAAAAGTTCCTCAAACTTAATCCGACGAAGGGCTTGACGATAATCCGCCAAATCCTTTGGAAAATGCATGGCACGCACAGCTTGTCCACGTGGCATAAGCTTGTATTTATCAAGCAATGTTTGAGGAAGATTCTCCTCAAGCAAGAGATCCAATCCCTGATCAAAGGCTGTCTTAATCACTTTGACCAATCCCGCCTGACTAACTCCTTGAGCCAAACGATAGACTGGTTGCAGATCATCCTCCACCTGAGCCAAAACCTTCATACCGGTGAGACTAGCCTTGGCACGGTCCCATTTCCCAAAAACCGCTAGTGTCGCACCAAGCTCTATCTTATCTGCTAGATAGGGTTGATTGAAAAAATTGACCGCAAAAACGACTTCTCCCTGTTTCATACTAAAACGTAGTCGATTTCGTTTAAATCCGTAATATTGAACACTAGCTGGAGTTACAACTTGACCAGAAAGAACTGCCTTTTCTCCATCCTCTAGTTCTAGAACCTGCTTGCTCTTGAAATCTTCATAACGAAAAGGAAAGTAGAGCAAAAGATCCTGCAGATTTTCAATACCTAATTTGGCATACTTCTCTGCTGATTTTGGTCCCACTCCAGGCAAGACGTGCAAGGGTTGGTGTAAATTCATCCTACTCTCCTTTCCTTCTGTTCTTAATAATATTCTCTCGGGATACGATCACTTAGGAGACAAACAACTTCATAATTGATAGTTCCTCGATAGGTCGCTACATCTGTTGTCGTAATCTCCTTATCACCATTTGAACCAATTAAAGTCACCTTCGTTCCCAATGGATAAATATAAGGTAGACGAATGGTTATTTGATCCATAGATACTCGGCCAACAATAGGGCACAATTGTCCATCCACCAAAACCGAAAAATTCTGCATATCCCTTGTCCATCCATCAGCATAACCAATTGGCAAAGTAGCAATCACTTGTTCACTATCAGCTTCATACGTAGCCCCATAGCCTACACAAGCACCCGCTGGAAGAGTTTTTACATGTACAATAGCAGACTCCAAACTTAAAGCTGGGATTAAATCATAGGGTAAAGACAAAACTTTTCCACTAGAGTTGAGCCCATACATGGCGTCTCCCATACGGACTGCATTGAAAATTGTTTCTGCATGCCAAAGAGTCGTTGCCGAATTGCTAGCATGGATTAGTTTTGGTAAGTTTTTAAATTCAGCTAAAATAGCTTTGAAACACTTCAATTGTTGGTAAAAGTAGGCCTCAGACTGCTCATCTGCTGTCGCAAAGTGAGTAAAAATCCCTTCAACATAAGCTCCATGTTCTTGAAGTAAAAATTGGGCTTCTCGAGCTTCACTTGCATCTCTAAAACCAATTCGTCCCATCCCTGAATCGATTTTTAAGTGGATTTTTAAACCAGATAAATCTGATTGACTAGCTAACAAGGTACGAACCCACTCCAAAACCAGCTACTGTCAAAGTAATATCGAATTGTTGAGCTAGTACGATAGATTCCACCTCAGATACTCCTAAAATGAGAATTTTTCTTAGTGATTCCAGCTTGACGTAGCTCAAGTGCTTCATCGACATTTGACACACAAAAACCATCTACATCATTCTGGATAGCTGTCGCAACGGCTACTGCTCCATGTCCATAAGCATTGGCTTTAACGACCGCCCATTTGAGGGTTTCTTGGGGAATATGAGCTCCCATTTGTTGGATATTATATCGGATTGCTCCTAGATTAATCAATGCCTTTGTCGGTCTATGTGGACTAGTTTTCATGATTTTCCTCCAAAATAACACTAGCTGTCACAAACTGTTCTGTATGGCTAATCGATAACCAAACATTTCCTGAAAATGGGGATTTGCTGAAGTAAGGAGTTCCCTTCTCATTGTTCAAAACTTCCAAATCCTGAAAGCCTAGCTTCCCAATTCCCGTTCCCATAGCCTTTGAGAAAGCCTCTTTAGCTGACCAACGACCAGCCAAATATTCGACTTGTCTGCGACCTTTGAGACTGGCAAAGTGCTCCATTTCCTTGTCTGTCAAGACACGCTGCGCAAAACCTTCTCTTTTTTCAACTGCATTTTGTATAGAAGCTAATTCTTCAATATCGATTCCGTGTCCAAGTATCATTTTTATCAAAAAGAGTTGAGATCCCCCCAACTCCATCCTTTTCTCTTATTTTATTAAAGTAGCATAAATTTCTTCGATCAAGGCTTCTGTTTTTTCCCAACCCAAGCAAGGGTCTGTAATGGAACATCCAAAAATTTCAGGCTGATTTTGACGTCCATCTTCTAGGTAAGACTCAATCATGAAACCACGAACTGTTTTCTTGATTTTTTCATTCCATTCACGATTCAAAAGACTTTGTCGAACAATACGAATTTGTTCTAGGTATTCTTTACCTGAATTGTCATGATTAGTATCAATGATAATAAATGGATTTTCTAAACCCATCTCCTCATAGCCTTCAATAGATTCTAGTAAGGTCTCATAATAAAAGTTGGGTTTGTTGTCCCCGTACTCATTTAGCCCACCTCTAAGAATAACATGTGCCAAAGGATTTCCTGAAGTCTCTACTTCTTGTCCGTGGTAGAGGAAAGTTTGCTTGTTTTGCGCTGCATAGATAGCATTAAACATAACAGCTAGATTACCAGATGTTGGATTTTTCATGCCGACTGGAGCATCAATACCTGAGGCCACAAAACGGTGTTCCTGATCCTCAACCGACCGAGCTCCCACCGCATGATAGCTTACCAAATCATCAACCATCACTAAATTTGATGGATAGAGCATTTCATCTGCCGTTGTCAATCCTGTCTCCGTAATAACCCGATAATGAAGGTGGCGAACTGCCTGTAAGCCATTGATTAAACTTGGTGCTTTTGATGTATCTGGCTGATGAACCAATCCCTTATAGCCATCACCGTTGGTCCGAGGTTTGGCTGTGTATACACGCATGACCATAAATATCTTATCGGCTACCTTTTGCTGTAAATGAGATAAGCGACGAGCATACTCAAGAACAGCTTCTTCATTATCCGACGAGCAAGGTCCTAATATCAATAAAAGACGGTCATCCTTACCAGCAATAATATTTGCCAGTTCCTGATCACGCTTATTCTTATAATGTAAGGCTTCAGCAGATAGCTGTGTGTCAGCCTTTATCGATTGAATATCGATTTCTTGACCTTTTTCGATAAATACCATCTTAATCTCCTAGTGTTTGGTAAATTTCTCGAACTAGAGCTTCTGTTTTTTCCCAACCAAGGCAAGGATCTGTGATAGATTTCCCAAAGACCTCTGGCTCATTTTGACGTCCATCTTCTAAATAGGATTCAATCATGAAACCACGTACATATTTTTTAATCTTTTCATTCCAAGCTCGGTTGATTAAGGTTTGGCGAACAATACGAATCTGTTCTAGATATTTCTTACCTGAGTTATCATGGTTGGTATCAATAACAATAAACGGATTCTCCAAACCCATTTCTTCATACTGAGCAATAGTATCTAGTAAATTATCATAGTAGTAGTTAGGGATATTTTTCCCATATTCATTAAGGGCTCCACGAAGGATAGCGTGAGACAGAGGATTACCTGTTGTCTCTACTTCCTTTCCTAAGAAAAGGAAGCTCTGCTTATTTTGAGCAGCATAAATACCATTGAACATAACATTTAAATTTCCTGAAGTTGGATTTTTAAATCCTGTCGAGAAATCAGCTCCACTGGCTACAAAACGGTGCTGTTGATCCTCTACCGAACGTGCACCAACTGCCATATAAGAAATCAAGTCATCCACCAGAGGAAGATTTTCTGGATAAAGCATTTCATCTGCGGTTGTCATTCCTGTTTCTGTGATAACACGATAATGAAGTTGACGAACTGCCTTAATCCCATTAATAAGACTTGGAGCTTCCTTAGCATTTGGCTGATGGATCAATCCCTTATAGCCATCACCATTAGTACGAGGCTTAGCTGTATAGACACGCATGACCATAAAGACGCGGTCTTTGACTTCTTCTTGTAAGGCTGACAAGCGTTTAGCGTATTCAATTACGGCATCTTCATTATCAGATGAACATGGTCCAATTACTAACAAAACACGTTGATCTTCTCCACGAATAATAGCTTCTAACTCTTGATCTCGTTGCATTTTTTTAGCCAGTGCTTGGCCTTCTAATTTAGATACACTACGAACTTCTTCTATATTTATTTTAGGGCTTCTAGCTGTAAATACCATAACTCGTCTCCTTATAAAGCAAACGGACGCCGAGCAAAAATTTACTTTTCACTATGCATCCGCCTAAAAATTATTCAGTCTAATTATTTTTTCCCGTGACAGTTTTTAAACTTCTTACCTGAACCACATGGGCATAAGTCATTGCGTTTCACTTGACTTAAGTCCAAATCATCTGGAAGATTTGTCTGCTTAGCTGCAATGTTTCGGGTAGCTGTAGTACTGATATGACGTTCCGCTTGAGGACGTTCTTGTTCATGAATTTGAGCTTTCATCATCAATCGAGTAACATCAAATTCAATTGATCCAATCATATCATTAAACATACGGAAACCTTCCGCTTGGTATTCTACAACTGGGTTATTCTGAGCATAACCACGAAGCCCAACAGCATTACGTAACTGGTCAAGCGCATCGATGTGGTCTGTCCATTTACTATCCACAACACGCAGAATCAATACTTTTTGGAATTCCTTAACAGCTTCCTCGTCACGTAATTTAGCTACTTGGCTATCATATACTTCCAAGGCACGTTTGTATAGTTCATCCTTAATAGCTTGGTCAGATAAACCAGTAAGGTCTTCAAGGGAAATCGAGTTCTCTGGGAGCAAGTTATACTTAGCAAAATTAAGAATTGCTTCTAATTTTTCTTCTTGCTTAGCACGAGCATGATTGTCGACAATACGATTGATTGTACGTTTAATCATAGCGTGAATTTCGGGAGCAAGATCTCGATCAGCAGTGATAACATCATGACGTTGAGCGTAGATAATTTCACGTTGCTCTCGCATAACATCATCATATTGAAGGACTTGTTTACGAGTATCGTAGTTATTTCCTTCAACTCGTTTTTGGGCTGCTTCCACTTGACGAGTCAACATACGTGATTCGATAGCTTCATCAGACATGTTAAGACGTTCAAATACACCTTTCAAACGTTCTGAACCAAAGCGTTTCATCAAATCATCTTCAAGAGATAAGTAGAATTGAGATTCACCTGGATCTCCTTGACGTCCTGAACGACCACGAAGCTGGTTATCAATACGGCGACTCTCATGTCGCTCTGTACCGATAACACAAAGTCCACCAAGCTCACGAACTCCTTCGCCAAGCTTAATGTCGGTACCACGTCCAGCCATGTTGGTTGCAATCGTAACTGCACCACGTTGACCAGCGTTCATGATGATTTGCGCTTCTCTATAGTGATTTTTAGCATTCAACACTTCGTGAGGAATACGCCTGCTTCTACTAATTTCTTAGAAAGAAAATCACTGGTTTCAACGGCAACAGTACCTACCAAGACTGGCTGACCTTTTTGGTAACGCGCCTTAACGTCTTCTACTACAGCCTTTGAATTTTTGCATCGAGACTAGCATAAAGAAGGTCTGAATGGTCGATACGTTGGATCGGACGGTTAGTAGGAATTGGAATAACGCGAATGTTGTAGATTTCACGGAATTCTTCTTCTTCTGTTTTACCAGTACCCTGTCATACCTGCCAATTTTTTTATACATACGGAAAAGGTTTTGGTAGGTGATTGATGCTGACGTCTTAGTTTCATCTTGGATTGGCACACCTTCTTTAGCTTCAATCGCTTGGTGCAAAACCATCAGAGTAACGACGACCTTCCATGGTACGACCTGTAAATTGGTCGACAATCAAGATTTCTTGTTCTTCACTGACCACATAGTCAATATCTAATGTCATGATGTAGTTGGCACGAAGAGCGTTATCGATGAAGTGAGTCAAAGAGCTACATTTTTCGATATCGTAGAGGTTTTCTAGCTTAAAGTAATCCTCTGCCTTATCAATCCCTGAATCAGACAAACCGATTGTCTTTAGACTGAATATCAATGATGTAGTCATCTTTATCCAAAGACTTCACAAAGTGGTCGGCCATATGGTAAAGTTGGCTTGTCTCAACTGCATTAGCACCTGAAACAATCAATGGTGTTCTAGCTTCGTCAATCAAGATTGAGTCAACCTCATCGACCAAGGCATAGTTGAGCGGACGTTGAACCATGTTTTCCGCACGAACAACCATGTTGTCACGAAGATAGTCAAAACCAATTTCAGAGTTTGTCGAATAAGTGATATCACAAAGGTAAGCTTCTTTTTTCTCCATCGGAGATTTAGCTGCCAAGTTGATACCTACTGAAAGACCAAGCCAAGAGTATAATTCACCCATTTCAGTAGCGTCACGTTCTGTTAGGTACTCGTTGACGGTAACTACGTGTACTCCCTGACCAGCTAAGGCATTAAGATAAACAGGCATAGTCGCTGTCAAGGTTTTACCCTCACCAGTACGCATTTCTGGAACGTCACCATGGTGAAGAACGATACCACCCATAACCTGAACCTTGTATGGGAAAAGTCCAAGAACACGCTTAGCTCCCTCACGTACAACCGCAAAGGCTTCGTACAAGAGTTGATCAAACGTTTCACCATTTTGATAACGTTGCTTAAATTCTTCTGTCTTAGCTTGCAACTGCTCGTCTGTCATTGCAGCCATCTCGTCTTCGTATTTCAAAACCTTGTCAGCCATCTTTTCAAGACGACGAAGTTCACCTTTATCATTTTCAATGATTGTTTTTAGTAAATTTGCCATTTTTTTCCTTACTTCGAATTTTTAATATTTTAAAACGTTCTTTTCATTGTAACATATTCACCAATCTTTTTCAACAAAGAATACATCTTTATAAGCAGAAAAAAGCTTGATTTTATTGCTTTTTTAGCATTTTTTTGTCTTTTAGCCCCACTTTTATTTAAACTTAGCATTCATATAAAAATCTTTCTAATTTTTCCTCACCTCAATTACTTTTTTTGCAAAAACCTAGAACAAATATTCTAGGTTTTTGATTTATTTATTGACATACGATCTATCGCGATGAAGAATTGCTAAAATCAACCTTAGGAGCTGTCTTAGCTTCTTCACTTTCTTTAAAGGTTTCTGCCTCTTTAAAGTTCATCATATTAGCGAAAAGAACTGTTGGGAAGCTTCTTAATTTTTGATTGTATTCTGTTGCCACTTTGTTGTAATCCTTGCGGGCTACAAAGATACGATTTTCACTTCCAGCCAGTTCTGTCATGAGTTGTTCCACATTTTGATTGCTCTTGAGTTCTGGATAATTTTCCGTTAGTGATATCAAACGTGAAATAGCTGAACTCAACTCTCCTTGAGCCTCTTGATTTTCTTTTGAAGTTACGGAGCCATTCCCAATTTTAGCACGAGCTTCCGCAATCTTGGTGAAAACCTCTGTCTCATGGTTCATTTGTCCTTTGACAGACTCCACAAGATTTCCAATAAGATCTGACCGTCGTTGAAGGGCAGTAGCCACATCTGCCTGTGCTTGTTCCACCTTGGTTTGTTCGGAAACAAGGCCATTATAAGTGCCTACTATTGAGCATCCTCCTAGCAAGATAATAGCTAGTAAAATACTAAATACATAAATAATTCCTTTATTTTTCATATCTAAACCTACTCATTTCTATAAAATTTTAATACAACGGAAAAGAATTACCAACTATCAGATGAGCCTCCACCATCAAAACCTCCACCATCCCATCTGCTAGACGAGTCTGAGCTTGACCAGGAAGATCCTGAATCGGATGAGTCACTATACCACCAGCCTCCGCCAGATGAGTCACCGTCGCTACCGCCACCACCTCTGATAATGGCAATAATGACTCCTATGAAATATATCCCCGTCAAAAACAGAAAGAAATCTTTCAAGGGATCTTTTCTTTGATGGCGACTTGATGCACTGTTTCTGTCTCGATTAGATTTTTTACCACTGATGCTTTCAGAATAACGTTTGATTTTAGAGGAATCTTCATCAGATGAAATGGTTCCACTTCCTCTATAAAACTGATTGTCCAAACCTTTGGCAATCGCTAGAATTCCTTTACTATAGTCACCAGCTTTAAAATCTGTACGGCTGGCTGCCAATATCTGCTTGGTTTGATAGTCCGTTATCCTAATGGCGGTCTTATTACTGGTTTCAATCCTTGATTTACGGTCTTGAACAGCTACCACAATCAGACTTCCAAAATTATCTCCAGAATAGCCTATCTTCCAAGCCCTGGCAGTTTCATTAGCCACTGTTTCAATGCTTTCTCCTTCTAGACTATCTACAATATAGACGCCTATTTGAAGCTTTTCTGCCTTTTTACTGTTGGCTTCATTCAAATCACGAATTTGGGTGACTACTTCCTCTGTTAAATAATGATTTGGGTCGTAAATACCATAATCTGGTTTTTCAGGTGCAGTAAATGCTGATAGGAAAAGAAATGCCATCAGCAAACCTAGCAAGCGTATGAACAAACTATTTTTTAATAATCTGTATGCTTTCATAATAACCTCCCTATATTAGGAAAATTGATTTAGAGAATTATAGCACTTTAAATTTTACAAAGAAAGTACGTTTCCATTACAAATCCGTGACAAGGACTAGGAAAATGATGTTATTTTGATGACAAATTCAGCTCTAGTCTCCTGATGTCATTTCCAAAAAAGAAGGTCCAAGAACCTTCTTCTTTTTATCGTTTTATTTTCGTTTTCTTGCGATCAGATGAATCGGTGTTCCTTCAAAGACGAAGGCCTTGCGGATTTGATTTTCTAAGAAACGCAAGTAAGAGAAGTGCATAAGCTCTTCTTCGTTGACAAATATCACAAAGGTCGGTGGTTTGGTTGCCACTTGAGTCGCATAGAAGATCTTGAGGCGTTTCCCTTTATCTGTCGGTGTTGGGTTGATGGCGATAGCATCCATGATGACATCATTCAAGACTGCTGATGGGATACGAGTGTTTTGGCTCTCACTAATTTGCTTGATCATCTGAGGTAGTTTGTGGAGACGTTGCTTGGTCAAAGCCGAAACAAAGATAATCGGCGCGTAAGGCAGGTATTGGAACTGCTCGCGAATATCCTCTTCCCAGTTTTTCATGGTGTGGTTATCTTTTTCAAGAGTATCCCACTTATTGACTACAATAATCATCCCTTTACCAGCTTCGTGGGCAAATCCAGCGATACGCTTATCATACTCACGGATGCCTTCTTCGGCATTGAGGACCATCAAGACTACATCTGAACGGTCAATAGCACGCATAGCACGCATGACTGAGTATTTCTCTGTGTTTTCATAGACTTTACCAGACTTACGCATACCTGCCGTATCTATCATGGTAAACTCTTGACCATCTTCATCTGTAAAATGCGTGTCGATAGCGTCACGAGTTGTACCAGCTACGGGACTAGCAATCACACGATCTTCTCCTAAAATGGCATTGATCAAGCTAGATTTTCCGACATTTGGACGTCCAATTAAGCTGAATTTAATGACATCCGGATTTTCTTCTTCGACTTCATGTGGGAGATTTTCCACGATAGCATCCAGTACATCCCCTGTCCCAATACCGTGTACAGACGAGATTGGTAGAGGTTCTCCCAATCCAAGAGCGTAGAAATCATAGATATCATTTCGCATCTCTGGATTATCAACCCTTGATTAACTGCAAGGATAACAGGTTTTATGGGTTTTTATATAGTTTACGTGCTACATATTCGTCTGCATCCGTGATTCCTTCTTTGCCGGAAACTACAAAGACGATGACATCTGCCTCTTCCATGGCAATTTCTGCCTGGTGCTTGATTTGTTCCATAAATGGAGCATCAACGTCATCAATCCCTCCTGTATCAATCATGCTGAAAGAACGGTTGAGCCATTCACCAGTAGCATAGATACGGTCCCGTGTTACTCCTTCGACATCTTCTACGATTGAGATGCGTTCCCCTGCAATACGGTTAAACAGGGTTGATTTCCCAACATTGGGACGTCCTACGATGGCAACAGTTGGTAAGGGCATGTTTTCTCACTTTCTATAATAAGTTCTTTTGTTCAAGATTTTTTCTAGTTGAGCTTGGTTCAGGCTGACCGAATTGCTCTGCAAGACGTTGACTCCAAGTGGTAGTCGCACGAGCTCCTGCATATTCAGTCTGCACACGGTCATAGGCTTCAATAGCCTCAGTTGTTTGTTCTTGGTATTCTTCCTCAAAAACAACATTCTCTAGTGGCAATCTTGGTTTTACATCATGTTTTTGGTTAGGTACACCCAGTGCAATCCCAAAAACAGGATAAGTATAGTCAGGAAGCTTGAACAATTCTGCTAACTCAGCAGATTTGTAACGCACCAATCCAATAATTACCCCACCGTAACCTAGACTCTCTGCAGCCAGCAAGGTATTTTGCCCAGCAAGTGCAGCATCCACAGATGTAATCAAGAGACCTTCCACACCTTGTGGTTGGAAAGTATCTGTATGGAGACGAGCTCTTTTTCTGCACGGTTTAGATCACCAACAAAGAGCAAGAATGCTGCTGATTGACGAATAGCTTCCTGAGGAACCAGCTCAAAAAGAGCATCTTTCTTTTCTTGACTTCTGACTAGAATCACAGAATAAGATTGGAAATTTTTCCAAGAAGAAGCCATTTGGGCAGCTGATAAAATCTCATTCAAGTCATCTTGAGGGATCGCTTCTTCTTTAAATCTGCGAACCGAGGTATGAGATTTCATTAAGGTGATTGTTTCACTCATCGGCGATTTTCTCCTTCTAGTCGTGTTTCTTCTGCTAAATAACGGATACGCTCCATAACGCGTCTAGCTTCCCATGTTTCATCGTTTCCGTTCTTGCCTTTAGCAAAATGTTTTTCCAAATCTTCAAAATTGAAATTTGAGGTAAAGAAGGTTGGCAAATCTTCCTGCATACGATATTGGAGAATGACTTGCAAGACTTCATCACGAACCCAAGGCGTTGATTGCTCGGCACCAATATCATCAAAAATCAAGACTTCAGCTTGCTTGATTTCATCCACCAAATTCTTGACATTCCCATCACCGATAGCATTTTTGACATCAATAACAAAGCTAGGATAGTGAAGAAGAGTTGATGAAACACCACGTTTTTCTGACAAGTCATGTGCTAGGGCAGCGACCATAAAACTCTTTCCTACACCAAAGTCTCCATAAAGATAAAGACCTTTTCGTATGCTAGGAAAATCTTCAACAAAACCTAATAGTTTTTCAAAGACTGGTAGACGTCCTAAATCATCCAAATCAACTTGGGCTAAACTAGCTTTTTTAAGACTAGCTGGTAGATTGATCAGTCTTAGGCGGTTTTTAATAGCAGCTTCTTTTTCTGCAGCGATTAGTTCTGGAGTCTCTTCATAAGCGACATCTGCATATCCATGATTCATGACAAGAATCGGCTTATAACCTCGCGCCACATAGTCTGTATCTCCGCGAAGGAACTTATCACGCTCGGTGATATATTGGTTGAACTTAGAGATACTACGATTTAATTCCTCTTGACTGAGGGATTTCTTCTGGATAAAAGTCGCAACGTCAGGATCTTTCACGATTTGCTGGACTAAATCCTGATACTGAAAACGGCTTGGCTGACCTTTTAGCACGTCTCCTACACTTTCCATCTAGTCTCCTCCTTTTTCTAAACGGGCTAACATTTCTTTTTTCTTACGCTCTAATTCCAAACGAGTTTCTTCGCTTGTCTCATTCTTATATTCTGGATTGCTCCATTTAGGGACATTGGTTTTCACTGGAGCAGTCTTAGCTGATTTCTGCGTCTGCCCTTTTTGATTTTTCTCTCGAATCCTAAGTACTGCCTCTTCAGCAGAACGAATCTTGTTATAAGAGTAATCATTGGCTACTTTCATGGCATATTTTTCATTGAGATTGGCCGAATCAACCTTGTTGAAGGTCAATAGTATAACGACATTGATAACTTCATCAAGCAAGCCTAGGTCTGCCATCTGTTTTAGCAAATCACGTTCGGCTTGGATAATTCCAGCATTTCGGGTTTGTTTGATTCCCGCTAAAAATTCTAGGGCCGTTTTGCTTTTAGCTTCTCGGATAATGGTTGCTTCTTGAGGACTAAAATCCGACGAAACAGGCTTTTGCGCTAATTTTTCACGCATGCGCTTTACAGAAATAACTTGTGAAGCAGCTGTTCCTTTAGCTAACTGATAGGTTTCAAACCAGGTCCATTTTTTCTCATCAGCGATTTTAAATAACTCTAAAACATCTGACTGTTCATCTTGAAAACGGAGACCATCTCGAGCCATGAGCTGACGAAAATGCTCCAAATCAAAATCATTTTTAAAATCAGCTTTTACTGGTGTCTCATAATGACTAGCCAATTCTTCTATCTCTGGAAAGGCCTGACTCAAATGAACCGTCAAAGCTTCTCCGTCTGCAGCCTCTTGACGTAAATCAGAAACTGCTGTATCGCCAATCCTTTTCTCCAACAAAGTACGATACACTGTATGACGCAAGAAGTCAGATTGAGAAAGTGTTGGATGAATAACAAGTTTATAGCCATCTCCATTTTGGTAGAGTGTGACTAAGTTAAAGGCTGCTAAGATTTTAAAAGCCTTTAAGAGTCTGTCCATCCCAAAATTGAGGTGGTTGAGGATTGATGCAAAAAGTTGTTCTTTTTGTCCATCATCCCAAAAAGCTAAGGTATAAAGGTAAAGACTCAGCGCATCCTGACCGATAATCGGGAGGTAGCACTGCACCAAAGTTGTGGGATCTTGCGACACCCGATTATTCTTTAGAAAAGAAAAACGATCATTAGGCTTCATTTATTTTTCCTTTTTCTTCTTTGAAGATTGCGTAATTTGTTTGAGAAGATTTTCGAGCTCACTCACGTCTTTAAAGCTACGATAGACGCTGGCGAAACGAACGTAAGTGATTTCATCCAGTTCAGCCAATTCTTCCATGACCAAAGAACCAATATCTTCACTTTGAATTTCATTATCATTGCGACTGAGGAGTTTTTGCTCGATACGATTGACGACCATACCAATCTCATCACTAGACACCGGACGTTTTTGAGCTGAACGAATAATTCCATTAAAGATTTTATCTCTTGAGAATTGTTCTCGAGTTCCATCTTTTTTGACAACTACCAGTGTTCTCTCTTCAACTCGTTCATAGGTTGTGAATCGATGTTGACACTCTTCGCACTCACGTCTTCTTCTGATCGTATTTCCTTCTTCAGCTTGACGACTGTCAATTACACTTGATTTTGTAGCGCCACATTTTGGACAACGCATGCCTTCCCCTCCTTGTCGTTTTCTTCTCATTATACCATTTTTTGAACAATTCCCAAAATAATTCTCTTTTTGGCTTGACAAGTTTTTTGTTTTGTTGTATTATTGAATTAACACAAGAGGAGGTAGAAAGGAGACCGCGATGTCTTGGACATTTGATAACAACAAACCCATCTATATGCAGATTATGGAGAAAATCAAATTACAAATTGTTTCCCATAAACTCGAACCCAACCAACAACTCCCGACTGTTAGAGAACTAGCTAGCGAAGCAGGAGTCAATCCTAACACTATCCAGCGTGCTCTATCTGAATTGGAGAGGAAGGCTTCGTTTATTCCAAACGAACTTCCAGTACTTTGTCACGGAGGATTTGGACTTAATTCTCCAATCCCGAAAGCAACTTTCTGAAGAACAGTTGCAACAGTTTATAACAGGCATGGTAGAATTTGGCTATAAAAAGAAGAACTACCGACTGTTTTAAGAGTTATATTGAAGGAGTTTAAACTATGACCCTGTTAACTTTTGAAAATGTGTCAAAATCCTATGGAGCAAGTCCTGCTCTTGCAAATGTTTCCCTTGAAATCCCAGTTGGAAAAATCGTTGGCTTCCTTGGCCCAACCGGCTCTGGTAAGACAACCTTGATTAAACTCATCAACGGTTTACTTCAACCTGAACAAGGGCGTATTCTGATTAATGGTATGGAGCCAAGTCCAGCAACTAAAGCGATTGTTTCTTATTTACCTGATACGACCTATCTCAACGAGCAAATGAAGGTTAAAGAGGCTCTTACCTATTTTAAGACCTTCTACAAAGACTTCAATCTAGAACGCGCTCAAGGTCTTCTTCGCGATCTTGGCATCGATGAAAATAGTCGTTTCAAAAAACTCTCAAAAGGGAATAAAGAGAAGGTTCAATTGATTCTGGTCATGAGTCGTGATGCTCGTTTGTATATCCTTGATGAACCAATCGGTGGTGTCGATCCCGCAGCTCGTGACTATATTTTGAACACCATCATTAACAACTACTCTCCAACTTCGACTGTCTTGATTTCAACTCACTTGATTTCCGACATCGAACCAATCTTGGATGAGATTATTTTCCTCAAGGATGGAAAAGTCGTCCGTCAAGGAAATGTTGATGATATTCGTTATGAGTCAGGAGAGTCAATCGACCAGCTCTTCCGTCATGAATTCAAAGCCTAGATAAAGGAGATTATTATGTTTTGGAATTTAGTTCGTTATGAATTTAAAAATGTTAACAAATGGTATTTAGCCCTTTATGGTGCTGTATTGGCACTTTCTGTCATCATTGGATTACAGGCTAGTGCCATCAAAATGCTACCTTCTCAAGATCAAGAATCAATCATGCTAGTATTTCAGGCCTTTATTTTTGGAGGACTAATCATTACCATGAGTATTTCAACCTTGATATTGATTATCCGTCGCTTCAAGGGTAGTGTTTATGAGCGTCAAGGATACCTAACTTTAACCCTACCTGTATCTGAACACCAAATCATCCTAGCAAAACTCTTGGGGGCTTTCCTCTGGTCTTTGCTTAGTACAGTAGTTTTCATTCTAAGCATTTATATCTTTTTAGTGACAGTAGACCCATAAATTATTGATGCCTATATGATCAGATACTTTTTTGGCCATTATTTAGATAGTATCGGTTTATCTCTGATTTCATATATTTTTAGTACAGTGGCAGGAATTCTCTGCATCTACTTGTCTATCTCTATCGGTCAACTCTTTAATGAATACCGTACAGCTCTTGCAGTTGTAGCCTACATTGTCATCCAGACTATACTTGGATTTATCACCATCAATCTTCGCATCGATTTTGACTACAATTGGATGATATCCTTTGAAATTCTCAAGGATTTAATCCTTAGCCTTGTCTTCTATCTTGGAACCTACTATATCTTAAAGAACAAAGTAAACTTACAATAATGAATGAAGCCCCTAGCAAATAAAGCTAGGGGCTTCTTTTTACACAAAGAAATATAACATTCTTATCTTTTAACTCAATATCAAACCTGCTACGATGGGACTTACAAATACGTAGAGAATACCGGTGACACCGATAGCCAGGCTACCCATAGCCCCCGCAACAGCTCCATAGCGAAAAGCTGTTCCAGTCCCAACTGCGTGACCAGTTCCTCCAAGAGCAAGACCAACAGCTACTGGGTCGTCAATCTTTAGCCATTTTAAAAGTGTTGGTCCAATAACGCTGAGTCAAAATGCCAGTTGCTACCACAACTACCAAGGTGATCGTCGCTATTCCTTGTAGCTTATCCGTAATTCCAACTGCCATGGCCGTCGTTACAGACTTTGGGAAAAGCGAAATCGCCAAGAAGAAATCCATACCGAAAAATTTTTGCAACTAAAGCTGTAAAAACTGTATTTACAACAACAGCAGAAACTACTGAGTAGAATACTTCTAACATGGTGTTTCATGAGGGTGAAAACTCTTATAAAGAGGAATTCCTAAAAGCTACCGTTGAGGGAACAATCAAGTTATTGAGGTAGACCCCACCTTGATAATAGGCAACATAGAAATACCAGTCAGTTTTAGAAAAACAATGATAAATAAAGTTGCTAGCAGCAAGGGAGTGGTCAGAGGATGAGGATACCATCTAAAGATAATCATGCCTCCAAGATAAGCCAAAATAGACAAGGCTATCCCAAAAAGTGGATTGGATACAAATTCGCTCATTTGGCACCTCTTTCTTCGTAATCTCCTTCATAACGCTTTTTGATAAACTGAACGACAAGCGCAATCAAGATAATATTGATAACTGCTGCAAAAAAGACAATCAAGACAATGGGCAATAAATAAGGAGCAATCACATCAAATTTCTCCATAATCCCAACTGCAGGAGGTAGAAAGAGGATAGTCATATTAGCTAGGAGAAAATTCCCAACCATGTTGACATGACGTACCCGCAACCACTTGAACTGCAAGGCTAAAAATAAAATAATCAAACCGATAATGCTTCCAGGAATGGGCAAATGGAAAAAGCTAGAGATTCCCTCACCAATCAGTGAAATGACAAAGAGAATCATTAACTGAACATATAATTTCATCGTTTACTCCACAAATAGACTTTCTGCATACCAGTTTACTACTTTTTCTGAAAATTTCAAGGAAATGCACAAAAAACATCCTTCTTGCTATCTATTCCAAAAAGTTGTATACTAATTGCGTGCGCAAGCATCTCAGATAGGCAAATCTGTTTATAACTACCATATAGAAAGGAGATTGATATGACTTACTTAGAAAAATGGTTTGACTTCAACCGACGACAAGTAGAGCTAGAAGCTCTTTTAGAGCAAACGATTGCTGAGCAGAGTGACCAAAGCCTAACGCTCAAAGAATTCTATCTCTTGCACTTTTTAAATCAGGCTCAAGAAAAATCTTTGAGACAGATTGACCTGCCTGACAAACTCCATCTGAGTCCAAGTGCTGTATCACGAATGGTGGCACGCCTAGAAGCCAAAAACTGTGCTTTACTTAGTCGGAGATGTTGTGACCAGGATAAGCGAGCTAGTTTTATCTGCCTCACTAAGGAGGGTCAGACAACTCTTGCCTATCTACAAAAAGCTGTAGAAGAAAGCCTTGAAACAAAAGCAAGTTGGCTTTCCTAAAATTTTTACAAAAAACTTGCGTGCGCAAGCAATTTTCTTGACATTCCTTTTTCCAAGGAGTAAAATGAAGATATGATTTAGCAAAGGAGAATCCTATGATTGAAATCACTTATCTTGATGCCAGCAAGCAAGAGAGAACCATGACCTTCGAATCATACGAAGAATTTGAACGTTCTCAACATGCCTGCCTGATTGGTGTCGCAGACTACTACCCTGTCCAAAAAGTAACCTACAAGGGACATGATTTGGACTACCATGGGACTTATGGAGATGTTTTCTTCTATCTCATGAAACAAGATTTAAGCCAATATAATTAAAAAGGAGAAATACTATGGCAAAAGCAATTACAGATGCAACATTCGAACAAGAAACTAAAGACGGATTGGTCTTGGTAGACTTCTGGGCAACTTGGTGTGGTCCATGTCGTATGCAAGGTCCAATCTTGGACAAATTGTCTGAAGAACTTTCAGAAGATGTCTTGAAGATCGTTAAAATGGATGTTGATGAAAATCCAAACACAGCTCGTGCATTTGGTATCATGTCTATCCCTACTCTTCTCTTCAAGAAAGATGGACAAGTGGTTAAACAAGTGGCTGGTGTCCATACCGCAGAACAAATCAAAGCCATCGTTGCTGAATTAAGCTAATCAAAGGAGAGACCAAGTGTATTCATTTGGTCTCTTTTTTCTTGCCCTTTGCCATTTTTCAAAAAATATGCTAGACTGTAACTAGAATATTACGATGTTTGGGACATGCCATCGCTAAAAAAAACCTCTACTTGGTATTTTTTAGCTCCCTCTGAGGGAGCTTTTTGCGTGCTCTGAACATTTCCCATTTTGGAAGGAGTACTATGAAACGTCAATCAGCCTTGGTCGTCTTTAGTGGCGGTCAAGATTCAACAACCTGCCTTTTCTGGGCCAAGCAACACTATGAAAGGGTCGAAGCCGTTACCTTTGCCTACGGTCAACGCCACCATCTTGAAATTCAAGTGGCCAAAGAAATCGCTGAGGAACAAGGAATTCGTCATCATATCCTAGATATGTCTCTGCTAGGACAAATTACTGAAAATGCCTTGACTTCGGATTTAGAAATTGAGCAAAAAGAAGGAGGTTCCTAATACCTTCGTTGACGGTCGCAATCATCTCTTTCTGTCCTTTGCGGCAGTCCTTGCCAAGCAGCGTGGAATTACGGATATCGTGACAGGGTGTGCGAAACAGACTTCTCAGGTTATCCTGACTGTCGGGATGTCTTTGTCAAATCACTCAATGTCACGCTCAACCTTGCTATGGATTACGACTTTGTGATCCAAACGCCTCTCATGTGGCTAGACAAGGCTGAAACTTGGGAATTAGCTGACCAACTTGGTGCCTTTGACTACGTTCGTGAGAAGACCTTGACCTGCTACAATGGGATTATCGGTACTGGTTGTGGAGATTGTCCCAGTATGCCATCTACGCCAACATGGTTTAGAGGTTTATCTCTCTCAGAAAGGAGAGGCCTGATGTTTTTTGCCCCCAAAGAAATCAAACAAGAAACTGGGGAATCTCTTGTCTACAATCCTCACAGAACCTTAGTCTCAAAAGAATTTACCTTCGATGCTGCCCACCACCTCTTTCACTATGAAGGAAAATGCAAATCCCTACACGGTCACACCTATCATCTGCAAATCGCTGTCAGTGGATTTTTAGATGATAGAGGTATGACCTACGATTTCGGAGACATCAAAGCTATCTACAAGGACTACTTAGAGCCCCACTTGGATCATCGCTATCTCAATGAAACCCTGCCCTACATGAATACGACTGCTGAAAATATGGTTTACTGGATTTTCCAAACCATGAGCCAAGAGTTGCCAGACGAGCGCGGTCTCCGTTTGGAATATGTTCGCCTCTATGAAACTCCGACTGCCTTTGCAGAGTTTAGACGGGAGTGGTTAGATGACTAAGGAACGTGTCCTCAAACTACCAGTTCTAGAAATTTTTGGGCCTACCTTTCAAGGTGAAGGTCGTGCTATTGGCCAGAAAACCATGTTTGTCCGCACTGCTGGTTGCGACTACCACTGCGACTGGTGCGATTCCGCCTTTACTTGGGACGGTTCTGAAAAACCAACTCGTATGACAGCTGATGAAGTAATCGCTGAGTTAGACAAACTAGGAAGCTACGACTATGTCACCCTATCTGGTGGAAATCCTGCTATCCTAGCAGCTAACATGGCTGAGCTGGTCACCAAACTCAAGGAACGTGGTGTCACTCTGGCTGTTGAGACCCAAGGCTCCCGCTGGCAAAATTGGTTAAAAGATATCGACCAAGTCACTCTGAGTCCTAAACCTCCTTCCTCCAAGATGGAAGTCAACTTTGAGACCTTGGACTTTATCGTTTCCCAACTAGACCCAGACAAAGTAACCTTTAAAATCCCTGTCTTTGATGATGCAGATCTAGCCTTTGCCAAAGGTATTCAAGAGCGCTACCAACCAGATGTCCTCTTCTTATCGGCGGGAAATCCTGAGCCCAAGGCTACAGGCAATATTGTCCAAGACCAACTGGACCGCCTCAAAGAACTCTGGGAACGTGTCGCTGCCGACGATAGCTGGGGCAATGTCCGCGTCCTTCCTCAACTCCATACCCTCCTCTACGACAACCAACGTGGTGTTTAAGATTAGAAAGAAAAAATCATGTCACAACAAGAAGAAATGAAAAACCTCAGCCTCCTCGGCAACAAAGAAACCAACTACATTTTCGAATATCAACCCGAAGTCCTCGAATCCTTTGACAATCGTCATGTGGAAAATGACTATTTCATCAAGTTCAACTGCCCTGAATTTACCTCACTTTGTCCCATCACTGCTCAGCCAGATTTTGCAACTATTTATATTTCCTACATTCCTGACAAGCTCTGTGTCGAGTCAAAATCCCTCAAACTCTACCTCTTTAGCTACCGAAACCATGGAGATTTTCATGAAAACTGTATCAACACTATCGGAAAAGACTTGGTCAACTTGCTAGACCCTCGCTATTTAGAAGTCTGGGGAAAATTTACTCCTCGCGGTGGTATTTCAATCGACCCTTACTACAACTACGGTAGACCTGGAACCAAGTATGAAGGCTTGGCAGAACAACGCCTCTTTCAACACGACCTCTATCCAGAGAAAATTGACAACCGCTAAACTCATACTCAATGAAAATCAAAGAGCAAACTAGGAAGCTATCCACAACCTCAAAACAGTGCTTTGAGGTTGTAGATGGAAGCTGACGTGGTTTGAAGAGATTTTCGAAGAGTATAATACGAAAAAGCCCTACCCTCTAAGATGGAGAGTAGGATTTTTTACGATATAGTTGAATTATTCTTCAGTTCCAAGGAAGTTTTTAGCAACAAGAGCTGCAAGAACTCCACCAACGATTGGTGCAAGGATGAAAATCCAAACTTGTTGAAGAGCTGCGCCACCTACCAATACAGCAGGAGCCAAGCTACGAGCTGGGTTTACTGAAAGTCCAGTGATGTTCAATCCAGCAAGGATCATAGCCATCAATGACAAACCGATCACCAAACCAGCAATTGCGCCATTTCCCTTTGCTTGCTGATGTTACAGTCATGATCACCAAAACAAACAAGAATGTTGCGATGACTTCAAACAAGAAACCACCAAAGACAGTTACACCGTTTGCCAAACCATTTTCACCAAGACTTGCTGTTGACATACCTGAATTCGCCAATAGTAAGAATACAGATGCAGATGCTAAGAAAGCACCAACTACTTGACCAAGGATGTAGTTTACAAGTTCTGAAGATGACAAACGTTTGTTAACAAACATAGCGATAGAAACAGCTGGGTTCAAGTGAGCACCTGAAACAGTTCCGATTGAGAAAGCTGCGACTACGATTGCCAAACCAAAGGCAAAAGCAATTCCAAGGTGTCCAAGACCTTCTGTACCATTTCCAAAAACAACAGCTCCTGTTCCGATGAACACAAGCATAAAATGTACCGATTAATTCAGCAACAAATTTTTTCATGTTAAGTCTCCTTTTTTTTAAACTATCTATTAGTCTATCAAAAGAAGGAAAGGGTTTCAAGAAAAATGATTGGAAAGTTCTTTAAAAATCAGGAAACGACTCACTTATCCTTAGTACTGAAAGGATTGAATGGCTTCTTTCAAGGCATCTTGTATACTATTTTTCTGATCAAGTTGAACATAGACTTCAATAGACAGGATCTGAAGTTGGAAAAATTTATAAAAAAATCTTCGGTCTCTTCTATTGGAAAGTCAACAGTTTTTATCCAAGAAGCTACTTGTTCCTGATCTAATTTCCCTTGCAAAATAGGTTCATAAAGTACTCTCGCTAACCGCCAATCCTCATCATTTGTAAAACGAATGGTAACTCTTTTAAATAATTGACCAAGTACATCAAATACTTCATAATCTCTATTTTTAGGAAAGTCTGGATGACAAACGACTTCAGTCAAGAGATCCGCTCCATGCGCAAAAGCGTGAACCCAACCATACTGACTTGAAAAACCTGTCGTATCCTTTTCTTTTTTAAGGTAATACAAGCCTTGAGACAGCATAGCATTCCTTATATCAGCTTTTAATCCTTTATAGAAAAGAGAGTGCTCATTACCATCTGCAGACAAAAGATTGGCATAAATAAGTGCCCTAAAAGAACGTTTAAGAGCCGAAACTCCTCTACTATCAATCTCTTTGTATAGACCTTCATCAGAGGAGATCTCTTCTGAGATAAACTGAAACTGCTCAAGGGAAAACAACTCTTCTTGAATCCCTCTAGCCAAACTCGTAAAAACAAGTTCGTCTCGAATTTCTGGAGAAGATCTCCCAAATGCTCGAGCAACCACTGAATTTCTTCTCGGCTATAGCTTGGTTTTTCTTCTATCACTTTTCTTTGTAATTTTCGACGCATCTCAAGTACCTCTATATTTCTAGTAACTTATCAAAAAGCCATCCTCAGATGACTTTATATTCTTTAAACCTAGAATTTTTAATTAAATACAATCAAATATAATATGAAGAAGATGAATAACAATACTGACTCAGCTATAAGCTCCTCTTTGCAATTACGACCTTCAACACTTTTTTTAACAATTACTACAAATAAAGCAAAAATAACAACTTCCAATAATCCTATAAATAACATCATAGAACCTCATCACTTGCCATTGTCCTACTCGCTCAACTCTGCACTGTAAGCTATAATCTGATCAACCGTATCAGACAAGAACTGGATGGTATCACGGAGTGGTTTGTCTGTTGAAATATCGGCTCCGATAATCATGGATGACTCAAGTGGTGTCTTACTACCACCTGATTTGAGGAGTTTGAGCCAATCTTCAGCTCCAGTTTCAGAATTTTTTAGATGCAAGTAACCCGCTGTTGAGATAACCAAACCTGCTGAATAGGTATAACTATATAAGCCCATGTAGTAGTGAGCTTGACGCATCCAAGTCAAAAGCCGCATCGTCGTCAATTTCAATGGCATCTCCCCAGAAATCCGTCAAGACTTCCTTCATAATGCTGTTAAGTTTGCTTGCTCCGAAGGTTTCTCCTTCTTCAATCAATGTATAAACCTTACGCTGGAAGGCTGCTTCCAAGAGGTGGGTGATGAAATTATGGAAGTAGGTGTCTGTCAAACGGTGAGCAAGAGCGAAACGTTTTTGACGTGGGTCGTCAGACTGGTGTTCCAAGTAATCACTTAAAAGCAATTCATTGAAGGTTGACGGTGCTTCGACATAGTAGGTCGACATGTGGGCGTTGAAGTAACTTTGGTGATTGTCTGAAAAGATAAATTGACCAGAATGCCCGATCTCATGAATCAAGGTATAAACATCGCTCAAACGACCTGTCCAGCTCATGAGGACATATGGATGCACACGGTAGGGATCAGCTGCATACCCACCAGAATCCTTGCCACTATTGGCAGCGAAGTCAACCCAGCGTTCTTCTTGATAGCGAGCAACTTCCTGACAATATTCTTGACCCAATGGTGCGACTGATTTCATAACCAAATCGTAGGCATCATCAATGCTAACCTCTGGGTTAAGAGCACTATCCAAGTCTAATTTCCAGTCTGCAAATGTCATCTTTTCAAGACCATTCACCTTGGCAACATGCTTGAGGTATCTCTGAGCTACTGGTGCAAAGTCCTTCATGATGAGGTCAATCTGGCGGTCAAACATGGCACGATCCACTTCTTGCTCAGCTAAAAGATAGTCGAATACTGAATCATAACCTTTCATATCTGCCAACAGTTTCTCAGACTTGACTTGAGCTAGATAGGCTGCCGCAGCTGTATTTTGGTGCTTACGTAGTCCTTCTGAGAAGGAACGGAAGGATTTCTCACGGACTTCAGCGTCCTCGTGGTTTTGGTAGAAATTTTCATAGGTCACAAAGCTATTTTTGTAGGTTTTTCCATGGGCTTCAAAGTCAGCCATTTCAAAATCTCCAGCTCGCATTTTAGTATAGATATCCTGTGGACTGTAGAAAACTTCACCCAGATTAGTCAAGGCCTTCTCCACATCAGCCCCTAGATAGTGGGCTTTTTTGATTTTGGCCTGACGAATGGCTGCCGTCAAATGTGGCAAGTCACCCAAACGATCCAAGACTTCCTCGTCTGCTGCCACCAAGGCATCGTCAAAGAAGGTTAAGGCTACGCTGGCGTCTGTTTGAAACTCCATCCCAGCCTGGGCGATATTGGCAAAATCCTCATTGCTATAGTCTGTCGTCTGAGGCATAAAAGCATAATTGCCGATATGACTCATCTGAATGTAGATTTGTTCCAATTCTGCAAATGCCTTTTCAAAATCTTCAAAAGTGTGAAGATTACCCTTGTAGTCACGGCTAAATTGATTGATGTCTTCACGGGCCTTTTCAATCGCACGCAAGAAGTCCTCACGATCTTGATATAAGGCTGTCAAGTCCCAAAGTTCCTTTTCGGGAAATTCTGAACGGTGTTTTTGTTCCATGTTTTTCCTCTTATTTCTCTAATTCAACCAAAACACTTATGGCAGATAAGGCGTAAAGTGGCGCTGTTTCTGCTCGTAGGATGCGAGGCCCAAGTCCTGCTAGAACTGCTCCTTTGGCTTCAAAACTTTCAATTTCCGCAGGTGAAAGGCCACCTTCTGGTCCAAAGATAAAGAGCAATTTGGCTCCTTTTTCTAGTCCAGCAACTGCTTGTATAAGTGCTGCTGATTCTCCTTCTTTGGCTGATTCTTCGTAGGCTACTACGATACAATCAAACTGGTCTAGCTGAGATAGAAAGTCTGCTTTTTTTCTCAAAAAGAGTAATGCTTGGAACAAGATTCCGTTTGCTTTGCTCGGCTGCTCCAAGGGCGATTTTTTCTAGTTTCTCGACCTTTTTACCCAATTTCTTGCCATCCCACTTGGCGACTGACCAGTCAGCAGGAAAGGCCCAAATCTGACTAGCACCCAGTTCCGTCACCTTTGAGTGATAAACTCCAGCTTGTCCCCCTTAGGGAAGCCTGATGCGATGGTTACTTGGACTGGTAGTTCTACATTGTCAGCCAATTCCTCAACTAGCCCCAATTGACGCGCCTCTACATTTATCACGCGCGCCAAGCGCTTAATACCATCATCAAAAACTAAGGTAACCTGGTCCTCTTCTTTCAAACGCATGACCTGAAACATGTGCTTGCTGGTTTCCTTGTCCTCGATAGTGACAGGGGAGCTAGCCAAACCTTTTACAAAATACTGTTGCATACTAGCCTCCAATCACACCAGAGATATCCTTAGTTTTTTTGAAGACACAGGCATTCCACTCCCCTTGGATCATGTGGGTTTCAAGGAAAAATCCAGCTGCTTCTGCTGACTCACGCACCATGTTCCACTTGTCCTTAATAATGCCACTCATGATCAGGTAGCCTTCATCCTTGACCAAGCGATAAGCATCATCCGTCAGATGAATGAGGATATCCGCCAAGATATTAGCCACGATGACGTCTGCCTCAATCTCCACGCCTTTAAGCAAATCGCCTGGGGCCACATGGATATTTTCCATGCCAGGATTGAGCTCAATATTTTCCTGAGCGACTCGAACCGCTACATCATCTAGGTCATAGGCGAAAATTTCCTTGGCATCTAGGAGAGAGCTAGCAATAGAAAGAACCCCTGAACCAGTCCCTACATCTAGCACTGTTTCGCCACCACGAAGGACCTGCTCCAAGGCAAAAAGACTCATCTTAGTCGTCGGGTGTGTTCCAGTCCCAAAGGCCATACCAGGGTCCAGCTTGATAATCTTTTCTCCCGCCGTCGCCTCATAGTCTGTCCATGACGGAACGATGGTCAGGTCATGGGTAATGCGAGCTGGTTCATAGTATTTCTTCCAGTTGTCGGCCCAGTCTTCCTCAGCCAAGGCAGTCGTCCCAATCTTGACTTCTCCTAAGTCCATAAAGTCCGTCAATTCTGCTAAGCGAGCCTGCAAGTCCGCTTCAACCGTTGCCACATCAACCGTTTCCGGATAGTAGGCTGTGACCACGATTTCTTCCTGTTGCTCAACCTCAGGGAAAATCTCGCCGAAGCGGTCAACATTTCCCACATAGTCCATACTGTCTTCGATTGCAACCCCTTGCGCTCCTAGCTCAATCAAGAGGTTAGAGACCAACTCCTCTCCCTCACGCTTGACTGTAACTTTTAACTCTTGCCATGTTTCCATATTTAAGATACCAAGCCCGTAAAACACAAAGCCAAAATAGGAAACTCTCTGAAGACGCTTATGTCTATGAGAAGTTTATCTTTTTGGCACAGTGTTTAGGGCGGGTTCAGTTTAGAAATATAACCGAACCGTCCTTTCTATTTCTCTATTATTTTTTTCATGTAGACCATATCCATGCCTTCTTTTTCAGGCTCGATATGGGTTTGACGGTAGCCATTCTTCTCATAGAAAGCAACCATGCCTTCATCCTGTAATACCGTACACAAATCCCATTGTGTGATGGTTGGAAATTCTTTTTCCAGCAAGCTTAACCCCATAGAACCATACCCTTTTCCTTGATACGGAGGTAAAATCGCCGCTGTTCCCAACCAAGCATTCGTTAGCTCTTCATTGGTCTGAATTCGTAAAAAACCAATCTTTTCTTCATCTTCTTTCACAAAGTAGTAATAGCTATTGGGACGCTCGACTAGTTTCCACTTAATTCGTTCGCGGTCCTCCAGATAAGGATCATACTCATCTTGGTATTTCTCATAGACCGCCTTAAAACTGGCTCTTTGAATCGCAATTATGGTTTCTAAATCTTCTGCTCCTACTCTCTCAAGTCTTATCATACTTTCTTCTCCAAATAATCCCTCAATCTCCTCTGCAACTGAGGTACTGCCTGTTTAGAATTGAGAAATTCCTCAATAGGCATCAGTTGGTATCCCTGCCCCTCGTCTCCAAAGGTGATATTGTCAAATTGTTCTTGTCTTAGCTGACCAACCATAAAGACAGACTGCCGACCTTCAAAGAGCATGCTGGGATAGACCTTACTCCAAAGCAGGCAATCTTCAGTCAGATGAATCCCTAGTTCCTCATAGACTTCACGCGCAACACACTCAAAAGGGCTTTCGTCCCCTTCACGACCACCGCCTGGCAGCTCCCACATATTGGGCCAAGGAATGCTGGGCTTGTCATCGCGTAAGATAGTTAAAATCCTATCCTCACAAAAGAGGGCAATCTTGCAGCCTGTGAAGTCAGAAAATTCTATTTCCATATTAGATCCCTTCGGCTAATTCTTTCTCTAACTCCTCTAACCAGTTTTTCATAATAAGGATATATAATAACATGAAAATATAAACAAATGATTTAGTCAAGATGGTTACCTTTTGCCTCTATATTTCATATCACTGAGCCATCTTTTTTATTTCTCTGTTACAAACTTCAAAAATTTTATCTTTGAGGTCTTTATTATCTTTTTCGAAAACACCCTTCCCACAAATTTTTCATCTTCTACTTCATAAACTAGGATATTTTTGATCACTCAATTCTTTTTTAAATTCTGTGAGATAAGATGGTTTGTGAGAATGTAGACCAATATAACCTAAATATGGATATAGTATAAACTCATCAAAAATCATTTACAGTTACAATAATACCATTTCGTAGTGGTTGGTGATTTGGATCAGCATTCTCCGAATAATCGTGTGGATAGAATAAAATGACGCCAACTGTATTTTCTCTCTCTACAATGGCTCGTGCATCATCAACTCCTTGATAAGGATCATAAAATTCCTCTGCAAAACGATAGGTCCTTCCATCATATATACCTTTTTTTCCTGGTTCAGATAGTTGCAACAAGATATTTTTAAACTTTTCATCATCAATCCCCAATGTTTTTTAGATAATCTGAGAGTTCTATACTAAAGTCGTAAAATACCTGAGTTTGAGAATCTATATGATTGATTTTTTTAAAAAGCTGTCTCATCGGAAAGTATCGTTGGTTTTGAAGCTAGTTGTTGCAAAAATTTGCCAATATAATGTTGTTTATATTTAAACTCAGCCAATACTTTAGTATGTCTATACCAGCTTCGCTCATCTTCGAGAATAAAAAAAGTAATTAAAAAGATTGTGTCGTTAATTGATCTATTATTTTTCGCAGAATAAACTTAACTTTTTAAAGAATGCAAATCATTATTTTTAAAAATTATTCTCAAACTGTTCATATTCTTCTTTAGATAACTCCCCGACAAAAATCCAGTAAATCAATTAATTCCCAATAAAATTTCAATATCATCGGCTTATAAAGTTGATTTGTATCTCTATAAAGAGTCGAATTCATAAACTTATAAAGTTCAAATCCCTTGGAAAAATAAATTCCTTTCTCATTTTTCCTACCATAATTTAACTCCCTATTATTCATTCTATTCACGAAATAGGAATCTAGAATAGTAATAAAATTATAACTTAGGGGTAGACCTTTATTATTAATCCTGTGAATATAATCCAAAAATACTTAAGTCAGGGACAACAATGATATTAGGTTCAGAAATATAATCTGATTTTTTTCCAATAAAAGATATTGCAGTAGATATATCTGTAATTAGCAATGTCGAAACATTACAATCAAAGAATAACCTTTTTATTTTTTTATCAATCATATCAATAATTGTAGCTGTGTTACATTTATCTAATTCATCTATAGAAAAAGTAATATTAAAGTATTCAGACATGTTTTTTAAAAGTCGTAGTAGCTGACGCTCTTTTAATTCCTCAGTAACAATACTTTTTTAACTCCCGAGACAATTCTTCGTTATCACTTGAAGAAATGTTTCCTCTTAATTGAAATCCCGATTTTTATTATTCCTATATCAGCACTTAAATCAATAGATGACTCGGATGATACTTCTGAAGTAGTTGATTCTAAATACCTCTTTGTATTTGTTATTTCTAGATCAAAAATATTGCAGTTGTTGGTGAGAAATACGCAAGAATTCCTCTAATTTTTTCAGCTCACCCGCTTTTTATTTTCAAAATACTCAACTTTATGATATAGTTCGTCAATATTTCTTCGAAAACTTGAAATATCTACTCGATTTTTTTCAAAAAGAAAACCAGCTATTTTTTTGAAATCCATGTTGTTTATTTAAAAAGCTTAAATTGTTCCTCTACATTGCTGGTTTTACTTAATAACTTGTTACATAAATTAAGAATATTTGAAGTATTTTTCTTTTTCCTCAATTTTTTCAACTTTTTATGAATTGTTGAAAAATTTTTTTCTAATTTGATTCTGTTCTAACCGATTGTATTCTTTTTATCTTTTTCTCAACATTAAATTCTAGAGTTGGATAAAACCCTCTATCATCATTAATAAAACCATCAAGATAGTCTTCAATATCCTCCATTCTTTTGGAAATAGCATTAGGAATTTGCATTAAAATTTCTCTATGAAAATCTTTATTACCACTGAAAAAGACACATTCACTACAAGAATTTCTTTGTCATCTTTATCACAACTATACTTTTTATCAAATTCCAAAGAAATATTTTTAAGACTTGATTTTCCCGACCCTCTATTACCACATAAGACAAAAAGCCCTTTCTCTTCTCTATATATAGCCTGCAACTGCTCTACTATTTCTCGTTCTGTAGGCAATAATGAAAAATAATCTCTAGCATCTCGGCTATAAGCACCAATATATTTTTTTCCCGCTGTCAAGATTTACCTCCCTTTACATTTACTCAAATCAAGCTTGTCTTCTTCCTAATATCTCGGATAAAGGTAAAATTCTCCCTCTTCCAAGCCTGCTTTTCCTTCTTCAAAGACTTCTTGGTTCCATTCCATGACGAATTCTTCTGCTTCTGGGTCTTCCAAAAAGTCCATGAGGGCATCTAGTCCAAACTCTGCAGTATCTTTGAGGAATAGCGCAAAATAAGCTAAAAATTCACGAGAAAAACCTTTCTTCGGCAAATAAGGGATGACTGCCAAATAGTCTTCCTCATTAACTGTTGACTTGACAGGATTGTAAAAAAGTACCGCTTCTTCAAAGAGAATATCGTCTGACGAAACCTCTCCGTCTTCATCTAACATCTCCACTCCTGCAGGATTTTGTGCCTCTAACAGAAAACTCACTTCAACCGCATGATTGCGCTTGTCCCAGCTAATCTCATAATCAAAAGGAAAGTTCTTATCCAATTCTTCTTGTAAAACATCTAAAAATCCATATGTTGCCATTTTGTCCTCTTTCTATACGACCCTTCAATCGCCCCGAATACTCGGAAATATGCTAAAATAGATACTACCATATTACCACATTCGTATCAGAAAATCCATGTTAGAAAGGACTGCTATGCCAGACAATCTCGCGCTTCGTATGCGCCCCAAAACCATCGACCAAGTCATAGGCCAAGAGCATCTGGTAGGCCCAGGAAAAATCATCCGCCGCATGGTGGAGGCTAATCGCTTGTCCTCCATGATTCTCTATGGACCACCGGGTATCGGAAAAACCAGTATCGCTTCAGCTATCGCTGGAACGACAAAATATGCCTTTCGAACCTTCAATGCCACTGTTGATAGTAAAAAACGTCTCCAAGAAATCGCTGAAGAAGCTAAATTCTCCGGTGGCCTTGTACTGCTACTAGACGAGATTCATCGCCTTGACAAGACCAAGCAAGACTTCCTCTTGCCTCTTTTGGAAAGTGGATTGGTCATCATGATTGGGGCGACGACTGAAAATCCTTTCTTTTCTGTCACACCAGCCATCCGCAGTCGTGTTCAGATTTTTGAATTGGAACCTCTATCTAACCAAGATGTCAAAGAGGCTATTCAAATAGCCCTGACAGATCCTGAACGAGGTTTTGAATCCCTGTTGAGTTAGATGATGATGCCTTTGATTTTATCGCAACATCTACCAATGGAGATCTCCGTTCTGCCTTCAATTCGCTTGATTTGGCAGTTCTCTCCCACTCCGGAAAATGACGAAGGTATCCGCCATATCACGCTCGATATTATGGAAAATAGCCTTCAGAGAAGCTACATCACTATGGACAAGGATGGAGACGGACACTATGATGTTCTATCTGCCCTGCAAAAATCCATCCGTGGATCCGATGTCGATGCTAGTCTCCACTATGCTGCTCGCTTGATAGAAGCTGGTGACCTTCCTAGCCTAGCTCGTCGTTTGACTGTGATTGCTTATGAAGATATTGGCTTAGCCAATCCCGAAGCCCAGATTCATACCGTAACTGCTTTGGATGCTGCGCAAAGAATCGGCTTTCCCGAAGCCCGCATCCTCATTGCCAATGTCGTTATTGATCTGGCACTTTCACCCAAGTCCAACTCAGCCTATGTAGCTATGGATAAGGCTCTGGCTGACCTTAAAACGTCTGGTCACCTACCAATCCCACGTCACTTGCGTGATGGTCACTATAGCGGTAGCAAGGAACTAGGAAACGCCCAAAATTATCTCTATCCACACAACTACCCGGGTCACTGGGTCAAGCAAGAATACCTACCAGAAAAAAATCCGTGACCATCACTACTTTTCTCCAGAAGATAGTGGAAAATACGAACGGCCCTGGCTCAACGCAAGGAAACCATTGATAAACATAAAAAAATTGTGAAATCCTTTTTCAAAAAAATTTTTAATTTTTCCCTTGATTTTTGAAAAAGTGGTATCATATAATCATAGAAACGCTGTGGTGTACGACTTCACATTTAAGTGTTGACCGACTATTTTTTGTATTATTAGGGAAACAAAAGTCTTCTAACAGCATGTAGGCCGTCTCACACGGAAACAGCTTCAGTTAGAGCGAGTTGCCCACCTGCTTAATTGCGCGGGTTCAATACAAACCGTGAAGTTTCGGCACCAATACAGCTTTTTATTTGCCTCCTTAGCTCAGTTGGTAGAGCAGTAGACTCTTAATCTATGGGTCGCAGGTTCGAGCCCTGCAGGGGGCATCTAAATCAACAGGAAAAAGCCTTGATACCCAAGGCTTTTTTGTATTTCTAAAAGAGTCTTCTATGTATTTAGGAGCCATCCCAAAAGATAGATGCTCAATGTTCCACTTCTTCCTTAAATCGTACTTTTCCTTGGCTATATAATTGCATAATCTTCACAAAACGAACAGGATTGTTTTGATTATACAAAAGAAATACTGAAAAGAATAACAAGCCAGCAAACCACAAACCATAGCTTTCATCACCAATTGGTTGACCAAATTTTAGAGGAAAAAGCAGTAAATACAAAAAATAATAGATGGACACTATATTTACTGCAAAGCGGGCAAATCGAAAAGGTAAAGCAGACAGTTGTCTGGGATCAAACTGATTTTTCACAAACAAATTATGAGATGCGGCATAGTAAAAGACTTTCTCTGTCGTCGGCTGTGCTTTACGAACATTTTTATAGAGTGCTCGTTCAAGTAAAGCAACCAATAAGGAAAACTGCATCAACCAAAAGAGAAAAATACAAGCTAGACTAAACCAGTTATAGACACCAATAAACTTGAGGGAAAAGAAGCCCGAGATTGCAGGCCCACCTGCTAGTAAGAGAATTACCAAGTCAGGAATAAAGGCATTCGTGTCACCAGCTTTTTCAGTATTGAGCAACCTACTCTTTGGAGCAGCTAGAGCCTCTCCTGTCTTTTGGTCATAATAAACAGCTTGTCCATTGCATTCGCCGATAAAGACACGACGGCGTCCAAGAAAAAACATATTTACTTCTTTCTATTTATGAAAACAAGTCTTCAAAGTCTTCTAACCATTAGGAATAAATCTATAGACGAGAATTCTACTTTTCATATTCTGGGTGTTTGCGTACGTAGCGTGCCGCCTGAACTCCGTCCACTATGAGAGCTGGTAAAAAGAGGTTCATCAAGATGCCCAAGAAAACACCAAAGACATTCTCAATGTAGCCAGTGAGAATAGCTGGCGCTAACAATACAGCTACAAAAGCAACTCCAAAATTAAACAATCGCTCTTGCTTCTTGTTATTGTCTTTACCACCATAAGTCTCCCATCGGTTGAAAGCCCAGATTTTCCCCTGATTTTTAGGAAGATAGTACCAGGAATAGAGACCTGTAGAAAAAAGCAGGATACATAGAGCTACGAGATTGTAAATAAGTGCCCAGACTGAATAGATCCCGTCATTACCAACTAGCATAACCAAACCTGTAAAAGTCATGTCAATGTTTAAAATCAAAACAAGTATAGAAACAAAAAGATAGATAAAACTCTTAAATCTCACAATAAAACGATCGAAGAAAGAGAGTGGGATTGCCACACCACTAATAAACATGCAAATAATGAACAAGATTTTATAAATGCCAATATGATCAATATATGTCGTCCCAAAATAAGCCATAAAAAGAGACTGCTAAGCTAATCCAAGATAGAAGCTTGATATAACCTAGACTAACACCATCTGTAATCAAAGGCCGTGGTAGCGTTCTTCGATCACTGCTTTCTTTTTCTTTGAAGATTTTGACATCAATATACCTTCTTATCTGTTCTGAATAACATTTTAATACTAGTATACCATAAACCAACTTACTAGGTCATAGGATAGCAGAGGTTCATAGCTTGCTAAAAGGTTGACAGAACTTCGCTCCATAGGATATGATGGGAATACCTAGAATTTTATCTCTGCATGATCTTTACTCCTTCCACTGAAAAAGCGTTGGCGAGTTCAATTCTATATCTGGAGGTTTCTATGAAAATCTATTATTCAAAATTTGTCGGTGTCGGCTATCTAGTCTTTGCGGTGGGTGTATTCTTTCAATTTTTCTTTTTTCTCGCGCATGGATTGATCGACTTTTCCCAGCTTAGTCTTCTTACTGTGGTTCCAACCATCCTCTTTTTCGCTGCTATCTATGCAACGATTGCAGGCATCAAAAGACTTTCTAGTCGCAGGCTCTCCTTTGAATTCACCTTTGAAGGTATTTATGTCTATCCGGGTTATTCTTCTCAAAAGAAATTTTCATCCCTAAAGAAGAATTGTTGCGAGCATCGTATGTTGAAGTGGATGTCAGTGACCCTGACCATGTCAACAGCAAGGCTTGCTATTTAGATTTTGACCTGAGAGAGGTCACCCAGCTAGAAGATATTTCTAAGTCAAACGTCATCATCGATACAAGTGTTCTGATATTGCGTCTCGCCCTTAGCCTCTGTCGATTTAGAGAGGAAGAAAAAGCCGAGTTAGCGACCTATCTAAAAGAAAACTACGGCATTGATTTCTTATATTAGCAAGTAATAAAAAAGCCCTACATCAGGGCTTTTTGTGTTGTTAGCGATTTAGCACATGCTACGCTCCGCTTTCATCCTGTTCTTTCTTAAAGAGCACTTTTCCTTGGCTATATAGTTTCATAATTTTCACTAATCGGATTGGATTGTTTTGGTTATACACTAACACGAGTGCAAAGAGTAATAAACCAGCTATCCAAAATTCATAACCTAGTTCTATTTCCTGACCAAATTTTTGAGTATAGCTATAAAAAACATATAACAAGTAGATATTAGTGGCAACTATTAGAAAACGAACAATTCGGAAGATTTTAGTAGACAACTTAGCAGGATCAAAATTTTCTTCCCCCACCATCAGGTTATGAGAAGCTGCATAATGAAAAATCTTATCTGTCGTCGGCTGGGCCTTGCGTACATTTTTATATAGAGCTCGTTCGAGTAAAGCAACCATAAACAAAAACTCAGCCAACCAAAAGAGTAGGATAAAAGTCAGACTGGTCCAGTTGTAGACTCCTATACTCATAGCCGCAAGGAAGCCAAAAGCACCCGTTCCACCGGCCATGAAGAAAATTACCAATTCTGGAATGTAGTCGTTGGTCTTCCGAGCCCCTTCAGTATTGAGCAAGACACTCTTGGGAGCAGCTAAAGCCTCTCTCGTCTTTTGGTCATAATAGACCGCTTGACCATCGCATTCGCCGATAAATACACGACGGCGTCTAAGAAAAAACATATTGACCTCTTTCTATTTCATTCGTTATATTTACTTCTTAACTCGACTATTTCTGTACCGTTCAACTGCCTTCAGCCATTGAATCATATTGTTTTGCCACAGCAATAGGACTGCGACAGCTGGCAATATCCCCATCAGGCTTAAAGGGAATAGCTCACTGCCGATTGGTGTTCCCATCATCTTTAAAACGAGCATGGAGAGGATAGAGGATTTCGTGGCTCATCGACATGGACATAAATGGCCTGACCTTCGCTCTCCCCTATATAAATCACTTTCCTAAAAAACATGCTTGTCTTTCCCCTCTAACCAACTGTTTTTCTTAAAACTTGCCTGAAAAAGGGATTTTTTCTTCATTTACTCCTCCAATTTTATGACACAATTAATAGATTTTTTCCCAAAGAGAGATAAAGAATGAAAGAATTATAAACATTGAGCAATATTTCCTAGTTGGTTCACTCGATCATGAATGGTTTCCACATTTAGATTTCCACGTTGGTATTCGCAAAGAAATCCATTTTCATAGAAAACTTGCTCTGAAAGCTGACCTTTTGGTGTATCTGGGCATTCAATCATGACAACATTAAAGACACCACCTGTTCCCGTCCCCTCAATTGTATTGCCTCTAAAATGATAAGTGAAAGCCCGAAATTGTTTACCGTTGTAGTTACCAGAGATGACATAGGCAACTTTTCTCTCATGTCCACATCCAAAAGGATAATAGCTAAAATTGGCATATTTTTCTACATAGGGACTTTGGTATGGAGTTATAGTAAGCGTACTAGATATCGTTCTGCTTGAGTAATCCCTATAGTTGTCTCTACCTTGAGCCTTCTCAAATTGGTAGCCGTGAGCAGTTGCAAATTCTTGGTATTCTTTGTTGTTTTTATTGGCGTAGCTAATAGCCCAATAAACAATCCATGCTACAAAAACAAAGATTAGTAACATAAAGATGATAAAGAAAATAATAAAAAGCCATACTCATTTTATACTCCTTTTAAAAACTGTTTAAAAAGCAAGGGCGTTTCTACACCCTTACTTCTTACTAGTATTCTTATTTACGGTAAAAATGACTATCTTTGTCACTTGGTGATTGGCCGATAGACAAGACTTCTTGGCTACCATCTGTACCTGTCAATTCATTTTGGACTCCCTCTGGAGTGTAGATAAGACGAGCACCTTCTCCACCATCAACGAGTTGGATGCCTGCTGAGTAATAACCATTTTTTTCCTCTACTCGACCCATCTCATAATTAAAGGTTCCTTTTGAACTTTGGATCGTTACAATTCCATCAGATGTAACTGTTGCAGTTGTCCCTGCATAATTTTCCCAAGTTCCCACAAATTTAGCGTAAGCTTCTTGTGACTTTTGCTTATCTTCCTTTTGTTCTGCTTGAGTCGTTTTAGCATCTGACACACTACTTGCCTCAGACTTCTGCCCCTCTTTTTGGCCTGCTTCTGTTTTACTTGCTGAAACCGTCGTTACTTGAGTTGTTGTTTCCTTTTGATTTGAAGCTGAAGTATTCTTGTCAGCCTTTCCACCACAAGCAGCTAATGTAATAGCAGCTAACAAGGTCAGTACTGATAAACTTGTATAGCGCAATGTTTTGTTAGTCATAAAAATCTCCTTTGAAATATGTCGTTTAAAGTGGCTAGCCTAGTTTTACATATAATTTTGATGGCTAACTCATTGCTTTCAGTGTATCATTTATTTCGTTTTTATTCAATAGCTAGTTATATATCGAAAAAAAGGCTAATCCAAGTAGGAATTAGCCCTTCTATTTCTAGTCTTTTGATTTGCATTGTTTTTAGTAGATAAACATGGCATCGCCAAAGCTAAAAGAAACAGTATTTTCTCATCGATAGCATGCTGGTAGGCTTGGAGGACCAATTCACGGCCTGCAAAAGCTGAGACAAGCATGACCAAGGTAGACTTCGGCAAATGGAAATTAGTAGAAAAAGCATCCACCACCTTCCAGTCATAGCCCGGTTTGATAAAGATATTGGTCCAGCCAGAGTCGGCCTGGATTTTGCCCATCAAACTTGCTTCCGATGGTCTCTAGCGTACGGATAGAGGTTGTCCCCACAGCAATGACACGGCCACCATTTTCTTTGACCTGGCGCAAGGTCGCTGCAGCTTCCTCAGACAATTGATAAAACTCTGAGTGCATCTCATGCTCATCCAGATTATCTACTGAAACAGGTCTAAAGGTCCCAAGTCCAACGTGCAAGGTCAGGTAGACTAGATGAACGCCTTTTTGCTGGATTTCTTCTAGTAATTCTTTGGTAAAATGTAGCCCTGCAGTTGGGGCTGCTGCTGATCCACTCTCCTTGGCATAGACTGTCTGGTAACGTTCACGGTCATCCAATTTTTCATGAATATAAGGAGGCAAAGGCATTTCTCCAAGACTTTCAAGTACTTCTAGGAAAATTCCTTCATACTCAAAACGGACAATACGACCGCCATGGGTTAATTCCTCAGTCACGACTGCGCTAAGTCGACCATCACCAAAGATAACACGGGTGCCGACCTTGAGACGTTTAGCTGGTTTAGCCAAGACTTCCCATTCGTCTCCTGCTGTATTTTTCAAAAGCAAGAGTTCAACATGGCCCCCTGTTTCTTCTTTTTGACCATGAAGTCGAGCTGGCAAGACACGGGTATCATTCATAACCAGGGCATCACCTGGCTCTAGCATTTCGATAATGGAGTGAAAGTGGCGATCTTGAAATTCTCCAGTCTGGCGATTGACCATCAAGAGTTTAGAGGCATCGCGCTTTCCAAAGGAGTCTGAGCAATCAATTCCTCCGGCAAGTGAAAATCAAAATCATTTGTATTTAATGTCGTCATTCTTCTTTTCTCTTCTCATTTATTCAAATTACTTATCAAAGCGAACTTCTTCAAGTAGGTACTCGATGAAGCGTTCACCCATCTTAGACAAGCTAGTTTTCTCATGCTGGATATAAACCAGTTCAATGGGATCATCAATATCAAGTGGAATCGAAACGATATTGTCTCCATTGAGGTTACTATTAAGGATACCAGTCGCGATGGTATAGCCATCCAAACCAATCAAGAGATTGAACAAGGTCGCACGGTCACTAACAACGATGGATTTCTTGTGGTGTTCCTGAGACAAAATCTCCTCTGAGAAATAGAAGGAATTATGGGTACCTTGGTCATAGCTCAAATATGGGAAGTCTTCTAGGTCTGCCAACTGCACCTTGTCTCTCTTAGCAAGAGGGTTGGTCTTGCTGACAAAGATATGGGGTTGGGCTGTAAAGAGATGGTGGGCAACCAGATGGTTGTCGTCCAACATCTTCGAAAGAACGTCCCGGTTATAGCTATTTAAAAAGAGAACTCCAACTTCACTTCGGAAGTTCTTGACATCATCGATAATCTCCCAAGTTCTGGTTTCACGCAAAAAAAGCTCGTACTTTTCCATATCGCTTTTCTTGAGCAAGGAAACAAAGGCATTGACCACGAAGGCATAGTGTTGTGAAGACACACTAAAAAGCTCGCGATGAGCGATTGGGTTCTTATAGCGTTCTTCTAGAAGTTGCGTTTGCTCGACAACCTGACGGGCATAGGATAAAAACTCCATCCCATCACGTGTAAGGGTAATTCCCTTGGGATTTCGGATAAAAATCTCAATTCCCATCTCATTTTCTAGATCACGAACGGCATTTGATAGACTCGGTTGTGTAATAAAGAGTTGCTTGGCAGCCTCATTCATCGAACCAGTCTCTACGATTTTGATAATATAGTGTAATTGTTGAATTCTCATGTTTTTATTGTACCATACTTGAGGCAATATAAAAAGGAACAGTCACTGAAAGCCAAGCTAGTCGCATATCAGTCTTTTTACAGCTCATAAAAAAAGAGGTTGGAAGATTTCCAACCGCTTTTTCTGTTCTAGCAAGTTAAAACTAGCTGTCTTTTCTCCAAAAGATGGCTAATAAAATCATGGCTCCTAAAACTGATGGGATAATAGCCGTATCAGCTAAGATAGGGCCCCAAGTTCCAAAAAGCATTTGACCCAGGAAAGCACCAATCCAACCCAAGAACATTTTTCCGAAGCATCCCATCCGTTCTCCACGATTGGTGATAGCTCCTGCTAATAGTCCGATCAAAAGACCGACAAACATACTTCCAAGCATAGTTTCTCCTTAAATTGCCCAATCTCCATTGCGGAAGAGTGGTACGCGTGTTCCATCCTCACGGATACCATCGATATCCATTTGGTTCGAACCAATCATAAAGTCAACGTGAACATCTGAACGGTTAAGTCCTGCAGCTTCCAGCTCTTCTTCGCTCATCTCAGCTCCACCAACAACGCTCGTTGCATAGGCTGCACCAATAGCCAAGTGGTTAGAAGCATTTTCATCGAAAAGAGTGTTAAAGAAGGTAATCCCTGACTGAGAAATTGGACTTGGATCTGGTACCAAGGCACACTCACCCAAGGCACGCGCACCAGCATTCTTAAAGACGAGGTCCTTCATAACCTGATCACCCTTTTTAGCTGTGATATCAACGATTTGACCATTTTCAAAGGTCACCTTGATGCCTTCGATAATATTTCCATTGTAGCTAAGAGGTTTTGTAGAAGTGACATAACCATCTGCGCGACGGAAGTCAGGAGCTGTAAAGACTTCTTCTGTTGGCATATTTGGTAAGAAACCTTCGCCTTGAGCATTGATCGCTCCGGCAGATTCCCAAACGTGGTTCTTCGGCAAGCCAAGTGTCAAGTCTGTTCCAGGAGCAGTGTAGTGAAGAGCTGAGAATTGCTCTTTGTTGAGCATTTCCGCCTTGCTCTTGAGGATAGCAGCATGTTCTTCCCAAGCCTTAACTGGATCTTCTTCGTAGACACGGCAAGTCTTGAAGATTTGGTCCCAAAGGAGGTCCACCGCTTCTTCGTCGCTTGCAGCATTTGGAAAGACCTTCTTAGCCCACTCTAGTCCAGCAGCAGCAGCTGCTACAGTCCAGCTAACCTTGTTAGATTGAGTTGCGATACGCATTGGCTTCATTGCAATTCCCATAGCTTTGGCAGAAGCTGAGAGCTTTTCAGCATCTACTCCGTTCAAGGCACCTGGATCAGAAGAACGAACACCGAGACGACTTGCTTTGTTTTCAAGAAGGTAGTTCATCTCAGCGATCTTGTATTCTGGTACATTGTCCAAACGCTCCATCGGCGCGTGAAGGAATTTCTCACGGTTTACAAAGTCATCTGCCCATTGAACGATAACTTCGTGCGCTCCAAGTGCATAGGCTTCTTTGACGATTAAGTGAGCCAACTCACGTTGCTCCACATCGATAGAGAGAGCCAAGGTATGACCAGGTTGCACGTTCACTCCGTTTGCAACCAAAAGCTTAGCGTATTTTTCTAGATTTTCTTTAAAATTTGGTAAAACCATCTTGTTTCTCTTTTTCTATTTTTTTATTTTTTTCTTTCAGAGCAGAAAGTAGCCCTACTAAAGCAATAGCACCTGATAAGAGTGCTGTTGATAGAAAGGATTGTCTGATCAGCAAAGTTCTAACTGATACTCAAAACACCTTCTCAGCCGGCTTGTCTTCCGCAAAAATTCTTAGTTTCATGAAATATCCTCCAACTCTCTTAAAACAACTCATCAAACAAACTCAACTGGTTATCCTCTGGCATATTGCCAAGAATTCCCATTTCATCCATCTTTTCAACCAAGGTTGATGAGAGTCCACCACGCTTGCGCAATTCAGTTTTAGAGAGGAATTCTCCCTCTTGACGGGCACGAACCAATTGCTTGGCAACGTTCTCTCCCTAGACCATCCATAGCGACAAATGGTGGGATTAGGGTGTCTCCCATCGATGATGAATTCAGTCGCATCACTGCGATAGAGGTCCAATTTGCCGAATTTGAAGCCACGTTCCCACATCTCATTGACGATTTCAAGCGTTGTGTAAAGGTCGATTTCTACGTTAGAAGCTTCATTGTTCTTGCGCTTTTCAGCAATTTCTTGCATCTTGCGTTTGATAGCATCCAAGCCTGCTCCCATGGTCTTGATATCAAAGGCCTTGGCACGGATGGAGAAGTAAGCACAATAATAATAAATAGGATGATGAACCTTGAAGTAGGCTACACGAAGGGCCATCATAACGTAGGCTGCCGCATGGGCTTTAGGGAACATGTATTTGATTTTTCCACAAGATTCGATATACCACTCAGGCACATTATTAGCCTTCATGGCTTCGATATAACCATTGCGCTCTTCTTCTGAGATTTTGAGCCACATTCCCTTACGCACTCGTTCCATGATGGTAAAAGCCATCTTAGGATCTAAACCTGCATGCATGAGGTAAACCATGATATCGTCCCGACATCCGATAACGGTTGATAGGTCCGCAATTCCAGCCTTAATCAAGTCTTGGGCATTTCCCAACCATACGTCTGTCCCGTGAGACAGCCCAGAAAGCTGAAGCAACTCCGCAAAGGTCGTCGGATGGGTTTCATCCACCATGCCTCGAACAAAGTTAGTTCCAAACTCCGGAATACCAAGCATACCAGTTGAAGTCCCGATTTGTTCAGGTGTCACTCCAAGGATATCGGTGCCCGAAAAGAGAGCCATGACACCAGGATCATCCATAGGAATATCATTTGGATCAATGCCTGACAAGTCCTGAAGCTTGCGAATCATGGTCGGATCATCATGCCCTAGGACATCGAGCTTGAGGACGTTCTCATCGATATCGTGGAAGTTAAAGTGAGTGGTCTGCCATTCAGCAGTTACATCATCTGCAGGATACTGTACTGGAGTAAAATCATAGACGTCCATATAGTTTGGAATAACAACGATTCCTCCTGGGTGCTGACCGGTCGTACGTTTAACACCAGCAGCTCCTTGGGCTAGGCGCTCAACTTCGGCTTCTCGGTAGAATTTGCCATAGTCACGCTCGTAACCTTTAACAAAGCCATAGGCTGTTTTAGCAGCCACCGTACCAACCGTTCCTGCACGGAAGGCATACTCTTCCCCAAAGATATCACGAACATCCAAGTGGGCGCTCGGTTGGTCTTCACCTGAGAAGTTCAAATCGATATCAGGTACCTTATCCCCATCAAAACCAAGGAAGGTCTCGAAAGGAATATCCTGTCCATTCTTGCTGAGTTTATGGCCACAGTTTGGACAATCTTTATCTGGCATATCAAAACCTGAACCGTAAGAGCCATCGGTAACAAACTCACTGTACTGACACTGACCACAGACATAGTGAGGAGAGAGAGGATTAACTTCGGTAATCCCAATCATGGTCGCAACAAAACTAGATCCGACAGACCCACGAGAACCAACCAAGTAGCCTCGTTCGTTTGAACGCTGCACTAGCATTTGCGAAGCTAGATAAATCACGGCAAATCCATTCCCCAGGATAGAAGTTAATTCCTTTTCAATCCGTAAATCAACGATATCTGGCAGTGGATTTCCATAAATTTCAAAGGCTTTTTTATAGGTTAATTCGGCAACTGTTTCTTCAGCTTTGTCAATGAAAGGCGTGTACAAATCACCCTTTACAACCTCCACAGGCTCAAAGATTTCTGCCAAGGCATTGGTATTTTCAATAACAATTTTGCGAGCCAAGTCTTCCCCTAGGAAGGCAAATTCATCCAACATTTCATTGGTCGTTCTGAAGTGTGCCTTGGGTAGCGGAGCTGGTTGGGCAGCTTCTCCATGACCGATCGTTCGGTTAATCATGGCACCCTGACCTAGACTTCGCACGATAATCTCGCGATAAATTTCATCCTCAGGTTCGATATAGTGGACGTTTCCTGTCGCAAGAACTGGCTTACCCAGACGGTCTCCGACCTCAATCAAGCTCTTGATAATGGTCTGAAGCTCCTCCATGTCCTTAACCTGCTCTTTGGCAATCAGAGGTGCATAGATAGCCGGAGGCATCACCTCGATAAAATCATAGTATTTAGCGACTTCGACTGCCGCATCTACTCCTTGTGACACGACTGCATCAAAGACTTCACCTTCTGTACAGGCAGAACCTAAGATCAAGCCTTCTCGATGGGCATCTAGTACCGTACGTGGAATCCGTGGAACTCCTTCAAAATACTGGGTATTTGAGAGGGAAACCAACTTTGAAGATATTTTTCAAGCCCACCTGATTTTTCACATAGATGGTCGCATGCTTGACTCGAGCTTTTTTATAAGAATCCGGACTGATTAAATCAAGGTTTAATCGTGCCAAGTTAGTAACACCGTGTTTTTCTGCTACTTCCTTGATAAAGATAAAGAGCAGACGGCCAGTTGCTTCCGCATCATAGTTGGCCATATGGTGGTGTTCTAGAGCTACACCAAAACGTTTGGTCAAGGGCCCCAAACCATGACGCTTGTACTCAGGATAGAGATTTCTAGCGAACTCTAGCGTATCGATGACAGGTTGAGTAATTTTTGGAAGACCGTGACGTTCATAGTTAGCATTCATAAAGCCAACGTCAAAGCTTGCATTATGGGCGACAAGAACTGTATCTTTACAGAATTCTTGGAATTCTTTCAGAACTTGAATCAAGGGTTTAGCGTTTTTTACATGATCATCAGTAATCCCTGTCAATTCCGTAGTAAAGGCTGATAAGGGGTGCCCAGGATTGATAAATTCATCAAACTCAGCAATGATATTGCCCTTATACATCTTGGAAGCTGCCACCTGAATCAAATCATTATAGATAGCAGATAGACCAGTCGTTTCCACGTCAAAGACTACATAGGTAGCTTCAGAAAGATCCATCTCCACTTCGTTATAGACGATAGGGAACACGATCCTCAACGATATTTGCTTCCATTCCATAAATGAGCTGAATACCAGCTTTCTTGGCTGCCTTATATCCGTGAGGGAAAGACTGAACATTGCCATGATCTGTAATAGCAACCGCCTTGTGTCCCCATTTGGCAGCTGTCGCAATGAGTTCTTCAACTTCAGGCAGAGCATCCATAGTCGACATATTGGTATGGGCATGAAACTCAACACGACGCTCGCCTTCTGGCATCAAATCCTTACGTTCATAGTGAACTACTTCCTGCACATCTTGTACATTCATTGTCAAATCTCGTGTGAAATTATTGACCTCGACATTTCCACGAACACGGAGCCATGAATTTTTCTTGATGATATCAAACTTCTGAGCTTCCTCTTCATTTTTGACCCATTTTTGCATAGAGAAACTAGACGTATAGTCAGTCATCTTGAAATTAATCAAGACACGACCCGTTCTAGTCACTTTATGTTCCACATCAAAGACAACCCCTTCAAAAACCAGTCGATTTTCTTCGGTATTGACCTCAATCATTGGAGTTATCTCTGCCTTGTCGAGTTTAGGCTTGGCAGCTGCCTTCTTGGCTTGGAAATCAAAGACAGGTTTGTCCTCAACTGGAGGTGGCGGTGTCATCTGTTCTAACTGTTCCATAGCTCGAAGGGTCTCATCATTGGCAGCCTGAACAATCATTTGATTCTCTGTATGGAAGGTTTCTTGTTCTTCCTTGGTCAGGTCCTCATTTTTCCAATCGGAAGGTTAATTTAGGAAAACCAAATTCTTCCAACTTTTTGACAAGATTAGGCAGGTGATTTTTCCTGAAATGCTCTGTATCTGCTGCTCAGAAGCTTCAATAATCAACTGATCATTTTCAAATCGAACCTGAAAATCCTGATACATGGTCAGAAAATCCTGACTAGAACAAGGTCCATCTGAAAAAGCCTCCCTATAGTAGTACTGTAAAAGCTCTCTTGAAAAAGCTTGACTTCGAGTTTTAATCTCAAAACTAGCCTGATTTCCAGTCTTTGAAAAGTAATTTGAATAAATGAAGAGAAAAAGAAGAATGACATGCATCTGGCGTTTTGATTTCACTTGCCAGAGAATTGATTGCTCGAACTCCTTTGGAAAAGCGCGGTACCGCAAACTCGATAATCGCCAAACTGGAGAATTTCAAGATCATACTTTCCTCCATTATCGAGTACTGGGGGCCAGGTGATGCCCTGGTTATGAATGATACCGTGTCTTACCGGCTCGACTTCATGGTCAAAAAGAAGAAACAGAGATGCATATTTGAACTCTTGCTTTTGAAAATACGACGGGGAGCAGATAGAGTACTTGGCTAAACCAGCTAAACGTCTGGTCAGCTTTGTGTTGTATCTTTGGTGATCGACTGCTGATCGTATTGGTTAACCCATGGTGGTCATGTTGTCGTTTTGGTATGAGGAATTTCTAAGTATGGTATTTTCTTTGTTTCTGTGATTCAGTTCCAATTCAGTGAGAAAAAGTATCATGGCCAACTCGTTGATGGAGATAAATTAATTATCAGTGAATCTTTATTAGATACTAGTAAGTGAACATTTAAGGTATTTTCATCTAATCATTTTGGGTTGGTGCCTGTCGGTAGCATTGTGTGGGGTGTAAAGTGCTACATTTATTGGTTATTGTGATCATTATATATTTGGTTGGTCTATTATAGCTGTCGCAGTCCTATTGCTATTAATAAAACAATATGATTATTAACAGGCAGACAGTACAGAAATAGTCGAGTTAAAGAAGTAAATATAACGAATGAAAAGAGGTCAATATTTTCTTAGACGCCGTCGTGTGTATTTATCGGCGAATGCGATGGTCAAAGCGGTCCTGTTAAGCAATACGTAACTG
>BNJS01002372.1_pt1 | contig 68235 bp, 126 predicted proteins | sample 8540461 | NCBI WGS metagenome assembly BNJS01 (sample SAMD00202454, study PRJDB9452) | human saliva metagenome | isolation source: human saliva | place: Japan
GTTATTGTTTGTTTTCAGCAGTTGGGAAATCAAGTTCAATGGTATTTAAATATGGCTGGGCTATTATTAGCAAATGAAATTTTTTGGATTTCTAGTTTCTGATAAAGATACTGTAAAAAGTTTTTTTCTATTTCAAAAGCAGATGTATTGGTGGGTCTGTTTAGTGATTATTGGATTTGTTGTTTCAATTATGATGCTATCTAATAGACTAGCAAGTTCAGTGTTTAAAAATGCTACTGAATTAGATTTATATCATTTGCTGTCCTTACTTTTTGATCATATTAAGTAGTTCTCAAGTTTATTATGGATTGATTCATCCAAAAATTATAGAATCTTATACTAATGAATGGATTCGTAAGGATATTAAAAGAAATATTAGAATTGGTATAAACTCTTTCCAGCAATCCCTTCCAATGGTTATTTTTATTATTGGAATTAGTATATTATTTCATTTTAGTGAGTTCTATCCGACCTTGTGGCAATGTGCTTTTGTGTTATATTTGTATATCTAGTGCAATTTTCATCATGAAAATATCGTACTAAATATTGAAAATATTACTTTGTTTTCAGAAAGATTATGATATAATGAGTCCATTCAAAAGAAAGGAGAATGAATATGGATACAAATAAAAACTTATTCAGCAAAAAGAGTTTACAATGACTGTATTAAATGCCTTAGCATTAGGAGTAGTTGTAACTTTAATTCCTGGGGCAATTTTTAGGTGAATTAACAAAAAGCGTTATTACCAGTATTTCCACAAGGACAATTAATTATTCAAGCGACTCAAGTGGCTAATACTATGATGGGTGCTATTATTGGTTTAATGGTAGGACATTTCTTTAAATTTACGCCGATTCAATCAGGAGCCATTGCTTTTAGCAACTGTTTTTTTGCAGGTGGTGCACCTGGCTTTAATCCAGATGTTAAAGGTGTAGTATTCTCTGGTACTGGAGATATTATTACAATGGGTGTAACGGCAGCAGTAGCAGCTGGATTTATTTTATGGATTGGAGATAAAGCAAAAGCTTATTCGATTATTGTGATTCCGACGGTTACATTAGTAGTCATTGGAGGAATTGGTAGACTTTCTCAACCGTATATTGTTAAAAATCACAGCATTAATTGGTAAAGGGGTTGAATTTCTATTAACATTACAACCAATTTTAATGTGTATGTTAATTGCGATGACTTTCTGTATTTTTAATTGTTTCACCATTTACAACCGTAGGAATTGGTTTAGCAATTGGATTATCAGGAATTGGTTCTGGAGCAGCGAACTTAGGAATCTGTGCAGCTGGTTTTGGTTTAGCAGTTGCAGGATTAAAAGTGAATTCAGTAGGAACTTGTATTGCACACTTTATTGGATCTCCTAAAATGTCAATGGCAAATGTGATTGCAAAACCAAAAATTTTTATTGCCGATGTTATGTTCTTCAGCATTACTAGGTATTTTAGCAGCAGTCTTTTTCTATTCAAGGAACTCCTGCAAGTGCAGGGTTTTGGATTTAGTGGTTTAGTAGGTCCCTATTTATGCTTTAAACTTAATGGAAAATGGATGGACAGCAGGAAATATTCTATTAGTAGCAATTATTTTTCGTAGTTGCTCCAATAATTTTTCAATATTTTTCTTTATCCATGTATTCGAAAAAAAGTGGTACAATGGATTCAACCGGAAGATTATAAATTAACGGTATAATAAGGAGGAATTATAATGAAAATTGCAATTGCAGGTGCGGGAGCAATGGGATGTCGCTTTGGGTATATGTTAACAAAAAGCAGGACAAGAAGTTGTTTTAATTGATGAATGGCCAGCACATATTGAAGCTATTCGTACAAATGGGTTACAAGTAGTAGATGGAGATACAACAGATACATTACAAATCCCTATCTACAGACCTGAAGAAGTTCATGAGGAAGTAGATGTCGTTATTGCATTTACAAAATCAATGAAATTAGGAGAAATGCTTGAAAAAAATCAAACCAATTATTCATGAAGATACAAAAAGTAGTCTGCTTTATTAAATGGTTTAGGTCATGAATATACAATGGAAAAATATGTACCACGTAAAAAAACATTATTATGGGTGTAACGATTTGGACAGCGGGAATTAATGCTCCAGGTGTGGTTCGTTTAGGTGGAACAGGTACTGTTGAAATTCAAGCAGTTGAAGAAGCAAGCGGTCGTGCTATTGCAGAAGAATTAGTCGCTGTTATGAATCAAGCGGGATTAAATGCTAGTTACAGTGAAGATGTTTTATTCTCAATTTGGAGAAAAGCATGTGTTAACGGAACAATGAATGCGACTTGTGCAATTTTAGATGCGAATATTGGGGAAGTATTCGATACTACTACAGCAGAAGCAGTTGTTGAACAAATTATTCATGAGTTTGTTTCAGTTGCTCATCATGAAGGTGTGAAAATTGATGCAGCAGAAATGAAAAATTATGTTTATACAGCATCAAATAAAGTACGTGCACATTATCCTTCAATGCATCAAGATTTAATGCAAAATCATCGTTTTACAGAAGTAGATTACTTAAATGGTTTTGTTGCAAAACGTGGAAAAAGAATATGGAATTCCAACTCCATATTGTGCTTTGATTACGCAATTAATTCATGCGAAAGAACAAATTTTAAAAAGTTCAATAAACGGATGAAATGAGTAAGGCGGGACGAAAGTCTCGTCTTTTTTTGTAGCTTTAATGAATAACCCACCCTAACAGTTCAGACCGTAGTCTAAAAAGGTTAGGTGGGCAGTCCTGATGGCAGAGTTTCTGGCATAAGTGTATGATGGTTGATATTTTTTTAGAATAGCTCTGCCAATCAAAGGAAAGATTAACGAAAAAGAATGAAATTCTTTTCCGGAAATCACAACAATAAAAAAAGGAAAAAAATAAGTAAAATGATTATTCTTAATTAATCATTTTTATTATATTGTTTAAGTAATGAATTATCACTACTTTTTACATTTATATTATACGATTTTTTTATTTCTTATTTGAAAAGTAAAAAAATATCTAAAATTAATAAAAAAATTCTTTCTTACAAAAAAATGTAAGAAACAAAAAGGAAAATGATAGCTAAAATATAGGAATACATCGTTTTTATTTGATAGAATAAATACAAATCAAAGAGAAAGTAGGAATTGAAATGACATTATTAGATGTAAAACAAGTACAAAAATTTACCATACAAGATTTGGAGCGATGCAAGTAGAAGCATTAAAAGATATTACTTTTAGTGTTGAAAAAGGAGAATATGTTGCCATTATGGGTGAATCAGGTTCTGGTAAAACAACGCTACTAAATATTTTAGCAACATTAGATCGTCCAACAAAAGGGCAAGTATTATTGAATCAATTAGATATTCAAAATATTCCAGACAAAAACATTAGCAGCATTTCGTCGTGATCATTTAGGATTTGTCTTCCAAGATTTCAATTTATTAGAAACATTGTCTGTGAAAGATAATATGTTACTTCCATTAGTACTAGCGAAGAAAAACTGTTCAAGAAATGGAGAAAAAAAGTAAAACCTGTTGCTACTGATGTTAGGGATTGAAAAAAATTACTAGAAAAAAATATCCTTATGAATTATCCGGAGGGCAACAACAAAGAGTAGCCATTGGACGTGCAATGATGGCTGACCCTAGTATCTTACTAGCCGATGAACCAACAGGGGCATTAGATTCAAAAATCTTCTAGCAATATTTTTAGATGTGTTTGATACTTTAAATGAAAAATGGACAAACGATTTTAATGGTAACGCATAGTACCTTAGCTGCTAGTCGAGCTAAACGAGTGTTATTTATTAAAGATGGAATCTTGTATCATCAATTATTTAAAGGAGAACGTACAGATGAAGAAATGTTTGAAGCAATTTCTGATACGTTAACAGTAATGGCTAATCGAGGTGAAAGTCATGTTTAAATTAATTAGTTCATTAGCAGTATCCAATTTAAAGAAAAAAATCGAACATTGTATATTCCATTCTCGGTTGCTTCTATTACAATGATGGTGATTACATATATTCTAATGGCACTTTCTACAAATAAAAACGATATTGCAAAAGTAATGGTGGAAACACGGTAGTCATGGCATTAGGGTTTGGGGTTGTAATCATGTTACTTGTCTCTACCTTAACAATGATTTATGCGAATGGCTTTGTGATGAAAAATCGTTCAAAAGAATTTGGGTTATATAGCATTTTAGGATTGGGTCGTTCTCAAATTCAATTGTTACAAGTTATTGAAATGGTGTTGTTCGCAATCATTAACCTAATTGTTGGTCTTGTATTAGGAGTATTATTGAATCGATTAGCATTTGCCTTATTATTGAAAGCAATGCGTTTTACTGTTCCGATTTCATATGAATTCCAATTTGCATCAGTCATTATGATTGGAATTTTTATTTAGTGGAATTTTTTTGTTTTCTTAATGATTTTTAAATGCGATTAAGATTAGAGTGAGTCGTCCATTAGAATTACTACGTGAGAAGAAATCAGGAGAAAAAAACAGGTCGTTTCTTAAGTATTCGTGCATTAATTGGAGTAGCGATTTTAGGATATGCTTATTATATTTCTCAATCAATCGAAAGTCCGATTAAAGCATTAGGTTGGTTCTTTATTGCAGTATTATTAGTAGTCATCGCAACGTATATTTTATTTGATGCTGGAAGTATTGCACTTTTACGTTTCTTGAAAAAAATCGTAAAACATTTTATTATCGTCCAATTAACTTCATTTCAGTTTCTAATTTGATTTTTTTAGAATGAGAAAAAAATGCGATGGGCTTAGCAAGTATTTGTATTTTATCAACAATGGTGTTAGTGACTCTTGGAACAACTGGTTCGTTGCAGTTTGGAGCACAGGAAGTGATTAATCGAACAAGTCCAACTGATTTTTACTTTTAGAAATATGTATCGTAATCCTGAAGAAACAGCAGCATATTCAAAAGAAGCGAAACAATTAGCGGCAGGAACTGCTTCAAAAAGTTACAGATTTCTATGAGTATTCGTATATTTTTAACAGGGGGAAATCAAGAAGGGAATGTATTAGATACAAATGTAAAAAAACTAGGTACTCTTCCAGAATCTATGGTCGTCCTAGTATCAGTGGAAGATTATAATCGTAATAGTGGAGAAAATATCACCGTTAAACCTGGAGAAATGGTGATAGGAGAACAATATACTGAGAGAACAAAACCTAGTTTCACTCAAATAGCAGTTGGAGAAAATACTTTTTCAATTGGACAAGTCATAGATGTGAATAAATTTCGCAGCAGGATTAATTGTAAATCCAAATATTACTGATCACTCCTATATTGGACTTTTAAATGAAGAAGATATGGCAAAAGTTGTTCCATATTACAGTAAAGAAAATGATGAAGGATATCGAGCTTTATACAAGACATTATATTGCATTATGGAATACTTCTAGTCAAACAGATGACGAGAAGAAAAAGAACTAGAAGCGTATCAACAATCTGATATTGCTGGAGGAATTGATGGGAAAAATCGAAATTGCTCAATTATTATTCCAATTTTATGGTTCTCTATTATTCTTAGGAATATTATTAGCCATTGCCTTTTTCAGTAGGAGCAGTTTTAGTTATTTACTATAAACAAGTTTCTGAAGGCTATGAAGACCGTGAACGTTATGTCATCTTGAAGAAAATTGGAATTGATCAACCAATGATTCATCAATCGATTAATCGTCAAGTGCTAATTGTATTCTTCTTACCGCTATTAACAGCATTCTTGCATACGGCATTATCGTATAACATCGTTAGCAAAATTGTCCTAATCTTTGGCATTAAAGGAAGCATTATTGGATTAACGATGTTAGCAGTAGCTGGAGTATTTATGATTGCATACTTCTTAGTTTACAAAATTACTTCAAGAGAATACTTCAAAAATTATTAATCGATAGTAAAAATAAACGTCTTTAGTGAAAGCTAGAGGCGTTTTTTTATTGCGTATTTTTCTTCAGGAATTATGCGAAAAAGTTCGTAGAAAAAAATATTTTTTTAAAAAAATTCTTAACATTTGTATCGCATGAAAGCGTAAAACATGGTATACTGGAATGTATTCAAGTAAAGAAATTTGGAGGTTTACTCATGATTGATGTTATCGACTTAAATAAAGTATTCGATAATGGCTTTGAAGCATTAAAATCCGTTAACTTTTTCAATTGAACAAGGGGATTTAGTTTGCTTATTAGGGCCTAGTGGTTGCGGAAAATCAACTATTTTTAAATATGATTGCAGGGTTATTACAACCAACTGGTGGAGATATCCAATTTCAAAAAAATCTTCTGTGATTAATACAGAACCAAAAGATAGAAATATTGGATTCGTATTCCAAAAACTATGCATTATATCCTCATATGACAGTATTAGAGAACATTATGTTCCCATTAACAGTAGGGGAAAAAGAAAATCTCAAAAAGAAGAAGCTAAAAAAAGTTGCAGAAGAATACATGCAATTAACAAATATTGAAGAATTAGCTGAGAAAAAAACCTGGTACTTTATCAGGTGGACAACAACAACGTGTTGCGATTACTCGTGCGTTAGTTCAAAAACCAGAAGTATTATTATTAGACGAACCATTAAGTAACTTAGATGCTCGTTTACGTTTGAAAAATTCGTGAAGAAATTCGTCGTTTAGTGAAAAGAAGTAGGAATTACAACTATCTTTGTAACTCACGACCAAGAAGAAGCTTTTATCCATCAGTGATAAAAATTATTTTATTAAATGAAGGTGTTATTCAACAACATGATGACCCTCAAAACTTATATTTAGAACCAAATAATTTATTTGTGGCTAAATTTATCGGAAATCCAATTATCAACATTTTCAGAAGTTGAAGTAAAAAGATGGTGTGATTCATCACCCATCATTCACTTTACAAGCAAGTGAATTAGTGGAAAGTCGTTTCCGTAAAGGCCTAGAAAACGGACATTACTATTTAGGATTACGTCCTGAAGATTTAGTTCCAAGTGAAAATGGATTATTTACAGTAACTGTTACGGCTGTTGAATTAATTGGTCGTGAACGTATTTTACACTTTACATTAGGAGAACAAGATATTAAATCAATCGTAAGTGTGGAACATAAGATTGAAGAAGGAGACACACTTTCATTTGACCTTCTAAGACATAAATTATTCTTATTCGATCAAAATGGAGAACGTGTATACTAATGAAAAAATATAATCCTGAGAATCAACCAAAGGCGTGGTTTTTCCTTCTTCCGTCATTAGGTGTGATTTTACTATTTAATATTTATCCGTTAATTCGTTCATTTTGGATGAGTTTTCAAAAGGGTTCATTGTTAAAACTTCAATTTACAGGTTTATCGAACTATCAAAAAAAGTTTTAGCAGATCCAGTATTTCATAAAGCTTTGATTAATACGGCTTTATATGCATTTGTAGTAGTGCCAGTTGCACTATGTATTTCAGTTGTCATTGCATGGATTATCTTTGAAAAAGGTAAAACATAAGAGTGTGTTCGAAACAATTTTTCTTCATGCCATATGTTACAAGTACAATTGCAATTGGGATTGTGTTTCGTTATTTCTTTAATGGAAGTTACGGTTTAATCAATTTCTTACTAGGTTTAGTAGGGAATTCCTGCGGTGAACTGGTTAGATAATGTTAATATGAGTATGCCAACATTAATTATTTTTTTGGTATTTGGACAGGGCTTGCTTTTAATATCATTATTTTATTAGCAGGTTTAAGAAATATTGATCCAGAACATTTTAAAATTGCAAAAATGTTTGGAGCTACAGAAAAAGAAATTTTCTGGAGAATTACATTCCCTCAATTAGTTCCTACAATTGCATTCTTATCTACAGTGAACTTAATCGGGGCCTTCAAAGTTTATACTCAAGTATATGCATTATTTGGAGGAACAGCAGGGGTAGCCAATAGTGCGACAACTGCAGTGTACTATATTTATGACAAGTTCCATGTGGCTGGTCGTCCAGGGATTGCGATGGCAGCAACTGTAATCTTATTTGTGATTATTCTGATTGCTACTTTCTTCCAAAATAAATTCTTGAGAAGAGCGGAGGGTTAATCATGAAAAAAAGTAATCAATTATTTATTATTAGCACTGATTGTGGTTTTATCAATCATTACCGTGTTCCCATTTATTTATATGATTTTGACAGGATTAATGACTTATGCGGAAGCAACTAGTATTCCACCAACATTAATTCCCTAAATCATTACAATGGCAAAACTATTTTGAAGTATTCCAAAGAGCGCCATTCTTGCGTTACTTTGCTAATACATTATTTGTATCATTATTTACAACTGCTGCAACAGTCGTTACTTCATTATTAGCAGCATTTGCTTTAACAAGTTTAGAATTTAAATATAAAAAAAAGTTGTGACAATGGTGATGGTTTCATTATTAATGGTTCCTTATGAATCAATTATCTTTACAAATTATCAGACTATTGCGCAATTAGGATTATTAGATACTTATCTAGCTTTAATCCTTCCATTTTTTTAACGAGTATTTTTCTATATTTACTATTTAAATGGTTACCTTCGTGGAATTCCAAGTACATTCTACAAAGCCGCTAAAATTGATGGTGCATCTGATTTAGAATATATTCGTCGCATTTTAGTGCCAATGTGTAAGCCAGCGCTTGTAACAGTTGGGATTTTAACATTCATTATGAGCTGGAATTCATTCCTATGGCCATTACTTGCAACAAACACTAAATACTTCCGTCTATTAAATAACGGGTTATCAGCCTTCACGACTGAAAGTGGTAGTGATGTTCAATTACAAATGGCTGCCGCAACATTGACAGTAGTTCCTATTTTTGATTATCTATTTCGTATTTAGAAAAGAAATTATTAGAGGGGTTGCTAAGAATGGTATCAAAGGATAAAACCGTTGTTACATTCCATAGCGGAATTTTAACAATTGGCGGAACTGTCATCGAAGTGAGTTATGGAAATTCTCATATTTTCTTTGACTTCGGGACAGAGTTTCGTCCAGAATTAGATTTGCCAGATGAACAGTTACAAAACACTGATTCAATATGGGATTATTCCCAAAAATTAAATCATGTCTATGATCCACGTTTGGGATATGAATACGATGGAGAAGAAACAGGGTGAGTATGAAAATACAGCAGTATTTTTTTATCACATGCTCATCTCGATCATTCGAGAATGATTAATTATTTAGATCCCAGCTATTCCATTGTATACTTTAAAAAGAAACAAAAAAATGATTTTTAAATAGTTTAAATCGTAATGGGAGATTTTTTTATTACCAACACCGTTTGAAAAAAATCTCCATTTACGAGAGAAATGATTGGCTTTAGAACCAAATGCAATCGTTACTGTTGGTGATATTACAATTGAAGTTGTTCCAGTAGATCATGATGCATATGGTGCAAGTGCCTTATTAATTCGAACTCCAGATCATTTCATTACGTATACTGGTGATTTACGATTACATGGGTATATTCCAGAAGCAACAGTTGAGTTTTGTAAGAAAGCAAAAGCATACTGATCTGTTGATGATGGAAGGTGTAACGATTAGTTTCCCTGAAAGACCAGTTGATCCAACTGAAATTAAAACCATCCAATGAATTAGAAGTCATTGAAAGAGTGGTTCAATTTCAAAAAGAAAATCCAAACCGTCCGATAGCTTTTAATGGTTATCCAGCGAATGTGGAACGATTCGCAAAAATTGTAGAGCAATCTCCACGAACAGTAGTATTAGAAGCTCATATGGCAGCATTACTACAAGAAGTATTTGGAATTCATGCTCATTATTATTATTCAAATGAAGCAAAACAGATTCCAGAACTAAATCCTAATTTAGAAGTTTCCTATCAAACACTAATTGACGATCAAGAGCAGTATTTTTGGCAAGTAGTAGATAATTTTGATAAACTACAAGAAGGAACACTGTACCTTCACTGTGATGCTCAACCATTAGGTGACTTTGATCCGAATTATCAAGTGTTTCTCGATTTATTAGCGAAACATCACATTGAATTTGTGAAAATCGCTTGTTCAGGTCATGCAAAACCTGCGGATTTAGACCGTATTATTGCGATGATCGAACCTCAACTTTTTGGTTCCTATCCATACATTAAAAACCAGAGAGACTGGAAAATCCGTATGGTGAAAGAATATTGCCACATCGTGGCGAAAAAAATTGTGTTGTAAAACTATAAAAGAAAAAAAGGAGTACAATTATGAAATTCAAATCTTTAGTAAAAAGCGACACTTGCGACAACATCAGTTTTTAGTTTTTAGGAGCTTGCGGCAATAGTGCATCAAACTCACAAAAAAAGAAACTAAAGCAGACATTCAAACAGAAGTAAAAGAGGAAACAAAAAAATTACTTTCTGGCATGCCTTAAATGGTAAATTAGAGGAAACTCTAACGAAAATTAACTGAGGAGTTCATGGCTAAAAAAATCCTAATGTGAAAAATTGAGTTACAAAAACCAATCTTCATATAAAGATTTACAAGCTAAAATTAACTCTACATTAACTTCACCAAAAGATTTACCAACAATTACTCAAGCATACCCAGGATGGTTATGGAATGCTGCAGATCAAGATCAATTAGTTGATTTAAAAACCTTACTTAGAAAAATGCAACTATTGGTATCAAAGATGATGCTGCGATTCGTTCAGAATTATTAAAAAGGTGCTCAAATCAATGGTGTACAATATGGTATTCCATTTAACAAATCAACAGAAGTATTATTCTACAATGCTGACTTATTAAAAAGAGTATGGGTGTTAAAGTACCTACTACATTTAGATGAATTAAAAAGAAGCAGCTAAAAACAATTTATGAAAAAAATCAAATCACCAAGTTGTAGGTGCTGGTTTTGACTCATTAAACAACTACTATGCAACTGGTATTGTGAACAAAGGTGTTCAATTCAATAAAGAATTAGACATTACTGGTAAAGAATCAAAAGAAGTAGTTTCTTACTATGCTGAAGGGATTAAAGAAGGTTACTTCCGTACAGCTGGTTCAGATAAATATTTATCAGGACCATTTGCTAACAAACAAATTGCAATGTATGTAGGTTCAACTGCGGGTGAATCATTCGTAGCTAAAGGTGCTAAAGAAGCTGGATATGAATATGGGGTTGCTCCTCGTCCAGAAAAAAATTAGTATCCAACAAGGTACTGATATTTACATGTTCCAAAGTGCTTCTGAAGAACAACGTACTGCAGCTTACTTATTCTTAAAATTCTTAGCTTCTCCTGAGTCTCAATTAACTTGGGCGCAAGCTACAGGATATATTCCAGTAGTTTCTAAAGTGTTAGATAGTGCAGAATACAAAAATTCTAAATCTAAAGTTCCAGCAGCAATTGCTGAAGGTAAAAAAGAATTATTCTCAATTCCTGTCATTGAAAATGCTGACTCTGCATATGCAGAAATCACTAAGATTCAAGAAAAAGTTTATAGTGATGTAAATGGTTCAAGTGTTGATAAAAGTGTTAGAAGCTTCTAAAGCTGAATTCCAATCAGTTTGGAACCAATAAAAGTATTCGAATTAGACTTCCTTAATAGTAGTATTAGGACGCCAGCAGACCTTCGGTCTCATGGCTAAAATTTGAGCCTAAGGTCTCAAATTTTCCTGCAGTATCAGCCAATTTGGCTGATACTGCTCATACTACTATAGGAAGTCTATTCTTATTTAACGGATATAAATTAGGGTACGTTTGGAAGTGGACTTCCTTAATAGTAGTACTAGGATGCACGTAAAAGCTTTCGGTTTCATGGTTGTAGTGCTGCTATGGGAAGTCTTTTTCTCATTTAATATGTAAAAAAACACACTAAATTTTTTTAGTGTGTTTTTTTGTTAAACTTTAATTACTGATCCGAAATTTTTTTGAGTTTAATGTTGTTCCCCAGTGTGAAATGGTACGGTGAGAATTATTCAGGAATAGGCTGTTCTCATAAATTGGTTTGCCACCATTTCCAGAATAAAGCCTGTTGCTTTTTTTCTATTTTTATACGGATATTTTTTTCATATTCGCCTTGATAGGTAAATTTAAAATAAAACCACTTGTACGATTTCTTCCATTACCTTCCCAGCTTCTTGAATGAATTGTTTGATTAGCATTTTTATCTGTACTAATTTCATCCCAAGTAATTGTATAACGTGCTACATAAGCGCCTTTATGTTGAATCGTTAAAACTTTATCTTTAGCGACTGAAGAGTTGATTGGTTGCTGGATAGGAATTATTTGAATATTCGCATCTTTTACAGGAGTATGTCTAAATACTTCTACTTCTGCTAAGCTAAGTGCTTGATGTTCATGTCGTAATTGAATTCGAATATATCTGCCCTAATTGACCATTGAATTGTACATCTAACTGGTTGGAAGTTAATTGTTTAATATATTGTTTTAGAAACTTCTTTACCTTTATCGTTATATAGGATAACATCAAAATTTGATAAACGTTTGGCTACTTCGCCATCACCACGATTGAATAATCTTACGAATCCTACTTGTTCGCTTCGACCTAAATCAACTTGCCACCAAGCTTGTTTTTCAAAATTAGTATGCGTGATAGAGTTTTGAGAATAAGTATTATTTGTATTTCCGTCTAAAGCACGGTTTGCATCTCCACCATAAGCGGTTGAACTTTGCGAAGCTTGTTTCTTCCAGGCAATATTTTCAGCTCGTAAAACTTGTACTTCTGCAAGACTAAGAGCATTATGTCCTTCTAATTCAATTCGAACAAATCGTGCCTTTTTTTATAATCAATAGCAAGTTGAGCAGCAGTATTAGTTAAAAGCAGAGATACGTTTACGTTCAATTTCATTTCCAAAAGCTATCTAATAATATGACATGGAAATTTGAAAGTCTTTCTTGTGCAGTATCGGTACGATTGAAAATATTAATTTGACGAATCGTTTCTTCTTTATCTAAATCGACTTGCCACCAAGGTTTTGATTGGAAAGTTTGTATGAGTAACTGATTGATGCCCAAAATCTCCGTCCGTTTTACCATCAACAGCTCGACTTGCATCTCCACCAAAGGCAGTAGAACTTTGAGTAACACGTTTTCCTAAGGCTACATTTTTCTAGTGGGTCAATACTTGGTTGAATTGGATTTTTCAGGAGTAACAGTTTTTTTGATAAATTGAACTTTTTCTAACTTAGGATCACGATATCCTTGGCTATCTAATGTTGAACGTTTACCGATATTAAAGTTATCAAAGGAATTTAAACGACTTTCAAAATATCCTTGAGCGCCATGTTTCAAACTAGCGTTACCGGTAGAAGTGATAACATCAGTATCATTATGGATTAATGGGCCAACAACGTTATCATTATTAACTACATAATGTTTGATTTTTCCGTTTAAGGCTAATTTCTTACTTTCTAAGCCAACATCCCAAAAATCCATTATTCGCATTCCAAACAGTACGTGATGTAATGACTTTTGGAGCATTAAAGGTCGTTACTTTTTTTAATACTTGTTCATAAAATTTAGGATATTTTTTTGATAAGCTTCTACGGCAGCAATTTGTGCTAAATATCCTCCAAGAGAGTGTCCTGTCATATATAAGTTTGTAATGCTAGAATCTTTTGCTAATTCTCTAACCACATTTCGAATATCATCTGCTTGAGCAGGTTTATTTCCACCAAATAATACTAAATCGGCAGTCAAATCATTCATTTCGCTAGGATTTGTTCCACGGATTGCTAGCATTTGAACCGTATTATCTTTTTAGATAAGCTAAATCACTTTTTGTTTCAAATAAAAATGCATCCATTCCACTTGTTGTGTGATAAGATTTTTTTAATTTCCAAAATGGTGCTAATTCATTGTGCATCATTTTTAAATTCTTGTTCTTTTAGAAAGAGACTAGGAAAAGGATTTTTTTGTGATCTAACACCTTATTAATGTACTGTTCATCATAGTAAGCAAGATTCATGAAAAAAATGGCATCTCTATCAGTCATATACCATTGTTTTTTTGTGATCATCTTCGTTATCTCGTAAAACCATCTCCATCACTGTCTTCTAATAGTGGATGACTATGGTATCCTACATATTCTTTATTATTTTTTTCGATAAATATAAATTTCATCTTTATTTTTAATACCATCGTGATCATCATCACCTTCTGGATTTAAAGGCTTTTTCTCCGTAAAGGGATTGATCGATTAAATGATTTTCAGAGTGAAGTTCTCCTTTAGAAATTTTTATGGCATCTGCTTGTGTTAAATTTCTTACAGCTTGATGCTCTTTTGCTGTTTCTTTTGACTTCTTCTTTTTCCATGGATTGGTTTTGTTTGATAGAAGAAGTGTCATTTGTAATTTTTCCTGTTAGTGTTAAAATGTCAGGAGCAGTAGGTTTATTTTTTTCAATTTTTTTGGTGTTTGTTTTTGTTTCTGTTGTTGGCTGAATTGGATTGTTTTGACTGATTTCTTTTGAATGAACTGTTGAAATAGTCGAAGTATTTGCATTAGAATTTACTCTTTGAGAGGGTTTGTTTGTATTTGCACTAGCTATTGAAGCATCTCATAAAAAAATAGACCCAATAGCAATAGAAGCTACTCCGATACTTAATTTTTCGAATGCTAAATTGTAAAATAGATTTTTTTAAAATTCATTCTTTATTTCCTTTCATGATAGTAATTCTAGTATACAGGAAAGTTAGAATAGAAACAAATGTTTGGAAAATATGATTTAATAATGAAAAGATTGAAGTTCAATTATCATATTGAGGAAGAATCAAAAGTGGACTCAAGCTATATATTTTTAATGCTTATATGATACAATGAACTGTGACTAAAGAGTGAAATGAGGGATAAAATGGAAATCAAAATTATTGAAACAAGTGATATGCATGGGTATGTGTTACCTACAAACTATGCTGAAAGAAATTTAGATTTAGGATTTAGTACAGCTAAAGCTGCAACTATTATTAAAAAATCAAAAAGAAGCAAAAGGCCCAGTTATTCAAATTGAAAATGGTGACTTTATTCAAGGTTCTCCATTAAGTTATTATGTTCGTAAACAAGGTCATCATATTGCCCATGACTTAACAAAAGTTTTAAACTATTTAGAATATGATTTAGGAATTTTAGGAAACCATGAATTCAACTATGGATTAGACTATTTACGTGAAGCCATTGAATCCTACAATCATCCAATTATTTGTGCGAATATTCTTTCTAAAACTGGTGAACAAGTATTTGGAGAACCGTATCGTATTATTGAAAAAGAAGGCGTTAAAATCGCAGTCTTAGGATTAACAACTCCATATATTCCAAAAATGGGAACAACCTGCAACCGTTAAAGATTTAACCTTTATTAGTGCTTTAGAAACTGCACAAAAAAATATGTACCTGAAATGCGTGAAAAAGCGGATATCGTAGTGGTAACCTATCATGGTGGATTTGAATCAGATTTAGAAACGGGTGAACCTACAGAATTATTAACAGGAGAAAATGAAGGGTATGCGATTGCGACTAAAGTACCTGGAATTGATGCGCTTGTAACAGGACACCAACACCGTGTTATTGCAACAAAAGTAAACGGTGTACCAGTGATTCAACCAGGATACCGTGGAGCTTATGTCGGTGAAATTAGCTTACATGTTGAAAAAGAAGGCGACCGTTATGTGGTTGTTAAAAGTCAAGCGAAATTACATGAAACAGCAGGAGTTAAAGCAGATCCTAAAGTGTTAGAAATGTTTGAAGAATTACAAGCTGATGTAGAAAATTGGTTAGATACACCAGTAGGAACTGTTGTTGGAGATATGACGATTACAGATCCTCAACAAGCAAGATTAGTGGAACATCCGTATATTGAATTTATTAATAAAGTTCAAATGGAAGCAACGGGGGCAGATATTTCAGGAACTGCTTTATTCAATAATGAAGGACGAGGTTTTGGTTCTAAAATTGCAATGCGTGATGTGATTACAAACTACATTTATCCAAATACTTTAGCGGTGCTAAAAAAATTTCTGGAGAAGATTTACGTTTAGCGTTAGAAAGAGTAGCGACTTACTTTATTGTAAAAAGACGGAGAAGTTCAATTTAATCCAAAATATATTGAACCAAAAACCACAATATTACAACTATGATATGTATGAAGGTATTGAGTATACACTTGATTTTACAAAACCATTTGGAGAACGAGTGACAAGATTAGATTATCATGGAGCTCCTGTTCAAGATACGGATGAATTGGAAGTTGTAACGAACCAATATCGTGCCGTAGGTGGCGGAAATTATGTCATGTTTAAACCAGAAAAAAATTGTACGAGAAGTACAAATTGATATGACAGAGTTAATTGCTGATTATATGAAAAAAACATCCTGTATTAGAAGCCACAACAAACCAAAACTTCAAGACGATTATCAAAATAAATTTTTTTAACAAGCGAGGAAAAACATTTTTTTCTTTGTAGCTAAGCTACTAAAGGAAGGTGTTTTTCTTATTTATTCCGTGATACAATCAAAGGTATAAGAAATGTTCGAAATTGAGGTGAAGTAGATGCATACGGTAATGATTGTGGAAGATGAACCGATTATTCGTGATGCTGTAGCTCAGGAATTAAGCAAATGGAATTATCAAGTTGAATGTGTAACAGATTTTTAATCAAGTAATGGATGATTTTGTAAGAGTGAATCCACAGTTAGTGATATTAGATATTACTCTTCCCTTTTTTAATGGTTATTATTGGTGTCAGGAAATTCGTAAAATTTCGAATGTGCCAATTTTATTTTTATCTTCTCACCAACAACCGATGGATATTGTTATGTCAATCAATATGGGGGCAGATGACTATATTACGAAACCTTTTTGAAATGCCGATACTAGTAGCTAAAAATCCAAGGACTTTTCCGTCGTGCGTATGAATTTGTTGGAACTCAAGATTGGATTGAATATAAGGGTGCGACGTTACATTTGAAAAACGACTCAATTTACTTATAAGCAACAAGTGATTGATTTGACAAAAAAATGAATTTCAAATTTTTACGTGTGCTATTTGAAAAGAGTTGGCAGTTTCGTAAGCAGAGATGAATTGATGAAAGAATTATGGAATAGTGATTTCTTTATTGATGATAATACCTTAACTGTGAATGTTGCTCGTCTTCGTAAAAAAATTAGAAGAATGCGGGTTAGTGAATTTTATTACGACTAAAAAAAGGAATTGGTTATGGGTTGGTGGATTCCAATGAGTAAAGAAAAAGAGACAGTTTATTCAACAGTGGCTATTTACTCATAAAAAAATTTCTATGGTATATTGCTTTTTATTCTATGCTTATGGCTAATCTTTGGGTTTGCTTTTTAATGCACTGGAATGGATGCTGTATTTAATAGTACTAGTGATAATTTTTTCAGCCATATTTTTAACTTCATGGTGTGCAAAGGATTTTCTACAGTATAAAAAAATAAAGGAAAATCCAAATTGGAAAGAATTGCTTCAAAGCGAAAAAAAGTGTGGACAACGTCCGAACAATTTTTTTATTAGAAACTTTAGAGGATTATGCCGCTCAATTAGCGCAAACTGAATTTCAACAAAGAGAAGCTTATAAAGAGCAGTTAGATTACTATACCATGTGGATTCATCAAATTAAGACGAGTATTGCTTCGAGTCAATTATTAATTCAGGCTTTACCAACTCTTCCGGAAAAAAGTCCATTAGAACAAGAACTCATTAAAATTACGACATATACAGACTTTGTTTTTGCATTATGTTAGAATGGAAACCTTTCATCAAGATTTAGTATTGAGAGAACATTCTTTAGACAGTATGATTCGTCAAATTTTTGAAGAAGTTTGCAACGTTCTTTATTTATAAAAATCTTCGATTATCTTATGAAGCTATTGATCAAGTCATTGTGACAGATGCAAAGTGGTTTAGTGTTATTTTAGAACAAATTTTATTAAATTCGATTAAGTATACGGACAAAGGTGGGCAAATTTCTATTTATTTAGACGGGTCTTATTTATGTATTCAAGATACAGGGAATCGGAATTGCGACATCTGACCAGCAACGTATTTTTCGAAAAGGGGATTTAGTGGGTTTAATGGGAGAATGAATTACCATTCTTCAGGATTAGGCTTATATTTATCCAATGAAATTGCGAAAAAAATTTAGGATTAGAATTATCGGTAGAATCGGTTGTAGGAGAAGGAACAACATTAAAAATTTTATTACAACAAAAATAAATTAGATACAAGGGTTTAATAAGGGAAAATGAGTCTTAAAAATCGCTTAAAATTTCCCATGGAACGCCCGGATATGTTATGATAAAGAGAACTGAAATAGGAGAGGTGAATGACACATGGTAGATCAATTAGAATTAGTGGTCATTACAGGAATGAGTGGTGCCGGAAAAACGGTCGCAATGCAAAGCTTCGAGGATATGGGCTATTTTTGCGTTGACAATATGCCACCAAGTTTATTACCAAAAGTTTTGGGAATTAGTAAAAGAATCTGGAAAAAAATTACAAAAATTGCATTAGTCATCGACTTACGTTCTAGAGCATTTTTTTCGATGAAATTATGACATCGATTAGTGGTTTAGATAATACTTCGTTTATTACTACGAAGATTTTATTTTTTTAGAAGCAAGTGATGATGCATTAGTTTCTCGTTATAAAGAAACTCGTCGTACTCACCCATTAGCAGGTGATGGACGTGTATATGATGGCATTGTAGCGGAACGTCGATTATTACAAGATATTAAAGTTCGCGCGCAAAAAGTCATTGATACTACAACTCTTTCTCCAAGAAAATTACGTGAGGAAATTATGCATACTTTCTCAAATGGTGATACTGATATTTTTTTACAATTCAAGTGGTGTCATTTTGGATTTAAATATGGGATTCCAATTGATGCAGATATCGTAATGGATGTTCGATTCTTACCAAATCCGCATTATATTGATGAATTACGTCCATTAACAGGACAAGATTCTGCCGTTTATGATTATGTGATGAGTCAACCTGAAACAAAAACTTTCTATCATAAATTCATGGAATTACTAGACTTTGTTATTCCTGGTTATAAAAAAGAAGGAAATCAAGTGTAACGATTGCAATTGGATGTACAGGTGGTCAACATCGTTCTGTTGCATTAACAGAACGTACAGGAAGAGAATTAATGTCTGACTCTTATCATGTAACGATTTCTCACCGCGATAAAGATAAACGTAAAGAAGGGAATGGTCGTTCGTGATTTTTGAAGTAGAGCCTCAAGAAAAGAAGCGAAAGAAAGGTCCTAAAATTACGGTTATTGGTGGAGGAACAGGCTTACCTGTTTTATTAAGAAATTTACGAAAGCAAGATGCTGAAGTGACGGCAATTGTAACGGTGGCTGATGACGGAGGTAGTTCGGGTGTTATTCGTGACTATATTAACGTTGTACCTCCAGGCGATATTCGTAACTGCTTATGTGCGTTATCTCCAATGAATTCCTTGCAAAAAGATATTTTCCAATATCGTTTTAAGTCGGATGATCAATTTTTTGCAGGACATGCGATTGGCAATTTAATTATTGCAGCCTTTAACAGAAATGCATGGAAATAATATTTTTGATGCGATTCGTTTGCTTTCTAGAATGATGAGTATTGAAGGGCATGTTTATCCCTGCTGCAGAAGAACCATTATTATTAAGAGCAGAGTTTGAAGATGGAACGATTGTAGATGGAGAGTCTCAATTAGCGAAACATCGTAAAAAGATTAAGCATGTAAGTGTTCATACTTACGATGAAAAACCGTAAAACCAATTGCTTCGAGAGAAGTTGTTGAAGCGATTATGGAAGCCGATATGGTCGTTATTGGACCAGGAAGCCTGTATACTAGTATTTTACCAAACTTAATGATTGAAGATATCGGACGAGCTGTTTGCGAAACAAAAGCAGAAGTTGTGTATATCTGTAATATTATGACACAATTAGGAGAAACAGAACATTTTTGCAGATAGTGACCATGTTCGTGTCTTACATGAGCATTTAGGGAAACGATTTATTGATACGGTATTAGTGAATACAGAGTCTGTTCCAGAAGAATATTTGAATCAACAAAAAGCATGAAGAATATTTATATCAAGTAAAAATATGATTTCCAAGGATTACGAGATCAAGGATGCCGAGTGATTTCGACAGATTTTCTTAAATTAAGAGAAAATGGTGTCTATCATGACGGGCAAAAAAAGTCATTGATGAATTATTTACTTTATTACGAAGTGTAAAACATGATTAATGAAAAAGAAGTGGGGAAGGGCAAATGTTCTTTTCCCACTCCTATTGTATAGAGAAAGGAGGGTATTATGTCATTTGCATCTGAAACAAAAAGAATTAACGCAATTAGAGGTTCATATTGAACATGCCAAAGCTGAATTGGCGGCACTCATTCGTATGAATGGTTCTTTAAGTTTATTTAATCGTCAGTTTGTATTAAATATCCAAACGGAAAACGCAGCAATTGCGAGACGTATTTTTCGTATTATTAAAACAACATTATCAAATTGAAAGTGAATTATTAGTTCGCCGTAAAAAAATGAAATTGAAGAAAAAAATAATGTGTATATTGTACGTCTAAAACAAGGAACTAAAGAAATTTTAAGTGACTTAGGGATTATGGAAGAATTAGAATTAATTACACATATACCACTTGAAATTCGTGATAATGAAGAAAAAGATGCGTTCTTATTTAAGAGGGGCATTCCTCGCAGGTGGATCCGTTAATAATCCTGAAACAAGTCGCTATCATTTAGAAATTTATTCAAACTATGAAGAACATAATGAAGATATTTGTGACATGATGAATGCTTTTGGTCTCAATGCGAGGATGATTGAGAGAAGAAATGGATTTATTACTTATTTAAAAGAAGCAGAAAAATTGCGGATTTTTCTTGCACTTATTGGTGCAGCGAATGCGATGATGAAATTCGAGGATATTCGAATTGTACGAGATATGAGAAATTCGGTGAATCGTTTAGTGAACTGTGAAAAATGCTAATATTAATAAAGTAGTTACTGCTGCTTCCCGTCAAATGGAAGATATTTTATTAATTGAAGAGACAGTTGGGCTTGAAGCAATGCCGGCTAAATTATTTGAATTGGCACAAGTGAGAAAAGAAAATCCGGATATTAGCTTTGAAGGAATTAGGGGAGATTATTCCATCTGGTTCGATTTCAAAATCGGGAGTAAACCACCGCTTGAGAAAAAAATATCTGAATTTGCTGAAAATTTAAGAAAAAAATATTTCGTAAAAAAATATTTTTTTGAGATTTTTTTCGTACTTATAGAGTGAAGAACAAATTGTTCTTTGAATATAGAATGGAGGTACGGAAAAAAATGAATCATGTTTCATTAATTGGTCGTCTGATTAAGGACGTCGCTGTTCATCAATCTGAGAAGGGGAATTCTGTTTGTCGAAATACTTTTGGCAGTGCAGAATATTTATAGACAGAATGATGGGGATAAGCAGACGGATTTTATTCAGGTGATTGCTTTTGGGAAGATGGCGGATCGGATTCAGCGTTTTGTAAAGAAGGGCGATCGTTTAGGGATTGAGGGTCGTATTCATTCGAGACATTATAAGAATCGTGATCAGCAGGATGTTTATGTGACGGAGGTTATTATTGAGGAATGTTATTTCTTGGAGCCGAAGTCGCAAGAAATTGAGCCAGAAGAAAATGATGAGTTTGCTTCGATTTTCACGGTTGAGGGCGAATAGGAAAAAAGACTTCCAGGAATTGTAGTATTAGGACGCAAGCAGCCTCGCAAATGCGAGTCTCATTGCTAAAAATTTGAGCCTAGGGTCTCAAATTTTTCCTGCGCTAGAAGCCGATTGGCTTCTAGTGCTCATACTACAATGGAGAAGTCTTTTTTTCTGTTCTTAGAATGACATGAGGAGCGTAAAAGAAGACTTCCAGGAATTGTAGTATTAGACGCAAGCAGCCTCGCAAATGCGAGTCTCATTGCAAAATTTGAGCCCTAGGGTCTCAAATTTTTCCTGCGCTAGAAGCCAGGTGGCTTCTAGTGCCCATACTACGATGAGAAGTCTTTTTCTGTTCTTAGGAATGACAATGGGACGTAAGAAAAGAAGATTTTTACTTTTCTATATTAAAAAAATTATTTTTTCACCTTTTTCTTACCTCAAAATAATCACTAAATTTAACTTCAAAATCAAAAAAATGATACTCTCTAATTTTTATGAGAAACGATAATAATAGTCTTATCAGAAAAGTTATTTATAAAAACTTTCCAAATTTTACTGAATGTAACGGGATCTATTGCACTAAAGGACTCATCAAAAATTAATATGTCAAATTCTACAGCCCTGATTAACAGTCTTGCAAATTCAATTAGTTGTCTTTCACCACCAGAAAGAGTATTAAAATTTACCTCTTCATAAAAACGATCACAAATTGTTTTAGGGAAATGATGGATATTCAATAATTCTATTATTTTTGATCTGAAATATTCTGATTTAATCGTATATTATTTATAATTGTATCGGAAAAAAATAATGGGGGTTGTTTGGCTATACCAAATATTATTAAAATACACTTCCTGCTGCCTTACGAAGTTAGATAGAAACGAACTTTTTCCAATTCCTACTGCACCTGTAAATAGATATATTTTCCCTTTTGTTAATATTATATTTTTATCCAGCTTAGCATTACCATAAGAACCACTTATTATTTCAAAATAGTCTTTTTCTCTAAAAGTGATTGTTTATGCTTTTTGTTTCCTATCTTTTACATTTACTAGTTCTTCGAGTGTATTGACTTTGATATTAATACTATTAAATTTTACAGACAGTTGAATCAAGAGTGTCATTGCTGGTATCATCCAGATGCTTATTTGATAAATAGAAACTATACTACCAATGCTTCCTCTGCCAATAAGGTATGATCCCAAACAAACAATAATTACAACCATAGAACTGTTGACAAATTTTATAACTGAGGGTTATTAATTGCTCCAATATATTTCTTTTCCTAGATAAAAGCAATTATCTCATCATTAACTTTATTTATTTCATGTATAAATTTATAATTTAATTTTTTTCATTATAAAATGATTTTATGCCTAAATCATCCAGGTTCTGAGAAAATGATTGTAAATGAATTATTTTATTTATTCTCATATCTTCAACTACTATCAATTTTTGTAAAAATATACTAAGTAAAAATATATGCTAAGAAATATTATAACTATAACTAAAAAAATTATTATATTCTCTATCAATATGTAAATCATTCCTAATCCAATAGTAGCAAGACACCACAATAAGCTGCCAATGTCTCGATAAAAATAACTAATTTCATTTACACCTTTTTGAAATATAGTATAAATATGCACTGTCGTTTTTGGAGTAGTCAACGATCTATTTACAAGTCTATCTATAAGACTTAAACTATTATCCAATATAAAAACTTGAAATTTTTCAGGTCTAAAGATATTAAATAATTGGTAAAAAGGAATAATAGCAACCATTCCACCTAAGAAAAATAATGAAAAATACATCAAACTTAGGAATGCTATAATTTATTGCATATTTTTATAAGTATTGCTGGAAATAATAACACTATTGATCTTAGTAAGATAATCAATGAAATGAATAATAGCTTAAATATATTGCTTTTTCAATAAAATCTTTGATATTTCTTTTCATACTAAACCTCTATGATGTCTGTTATTATTCTTGACGGTACTATTCCTTTTTTTCTAAATGAGTAACCTCAAAAATGCATCTATCAGAAAAAAATACTCAACAAAAATTCTTCAATGCGTCTTCTGACATTTTCGTCAACATTAGCACCTAACTCATCAATTATTATAACTTGCGCCTCAAAATTGGTTTGACGAATAAGATTGATAATTGCTTTTTTGTCCCGTTGATAAATCGCTTTTCTTTCACTTAAATTTGTATTTAATTCTGAATAATATCTAATAACTTAGAAAATTTAGATAGATCGTCTCTCATTAAATTTTCTTCAACAGTACCTTTTATAAATGTAAAGTCTTGCGGAACAAACATTTTTATGTTCTTTTTAAATATAAATCATTAAAATATAATTCTTTACAAAGCGTTGATTTTTCCCACACCATTTTTTTACCCTTTTATAAGAAAGTATCCATGTACATTATTGTTTAATAGATTAAGTAGCTGATAAATTTTTGATGTTTTTCTTGGTTGCCTTCCTCTTTTAGTCGCTTTATCATATTATATACTTTAGAATATGATATTAAAATTTCTTGAATAGATGAAATAAAAGCCATGGTATATTTAAAAGGAGAACTAAAATAACTTAAGTAAGTTATGACTGATACTAATTCACCAATTGAAATTTCTCCAGAGATAACTTTTCATACCTCCTAAAATTATAATAAGTCCTGGTCCAATAGAATCAATGGTTCTAGGTAATAACTTAGTTTGATTAGTTGATAAATTAATTTTAACAGTTAATTCATTGATTTTTATCTGATAGAGAATAAACTTGTTTTTGTATATAATCTCCAGAATCAAGAAAATATGATTTCTCTTTATTGGTTATATACTCTTGTGTAAAAACTTTTAGAATTTTTCTTTTTTTCTCTCTGTTCCATTTTGTAACATTTTTGTTTCTTCACGAGTTTGCTAAATGGTAAGAAATATATTGAATACAATATGGATAAGGTCAAAAAAATAATATTGGAGAAATTAGGTAAATATTTATCGCTGCAATTACAAATCCAATGACCGTGACTAATATTTCTACAAATGACTCAATTGTAGAAATTTTTCAATATTTTTGTAAATCATCATTAATAATTTGTGAAAATTCACCTTTTTAATGTCATCAATTTTTTTATAGTTCTTATAATTCCAAAAAGAATATAAATAAGTTCTCAAAGCACCTACAGCGGATACAGTAAAGTAATTTTATTCCAATCAAGCCTATTCTACTACAAATAAAAAGCCATTAAAAATTAGTAATAAAATACCACTAAATGTACTATACACTGATAAACCAGACTGAATTGAATCAATTCGCGTCCGATTTCCTTAGGAACTATCCCTTCTAAAAATAGAACCAATTATTAAAAGAACAAAGGCTAGTATAAAACTCCCAATTTTTCTCACACTAAACATTCTAATTTCTCCATCAAATAAATTTTTTAAAAAGATTCTATCATTTATTAAATAACTTAGCCCAATTCTGCTTTGAACTTAATATTCTAGCAACATAGATATTATAATTTTTCAATATAGTAAAAAAAGCTAAATAGTTCTCAATAGGCATATAGCGATAGTGTTTACCATCATCCGTCAATTCTCCATAGCCTCTGCTAGAAACTAATGGACAAGCTTCTGGAAAAGTTTTCAATGTTTCAAGAGCTGTTAGAATAAGGTCGAGTTTTCCATCTGCTGATTGTTGGCTGTAGAAATTAATAACAATATAGTCATGTATCTCTCGTAAATCTTTTTGCTTGATCTGTAAGAAACACATGGTAACGTTTATGATTAATCAAGACCAAATTCCCTTTTCTCACATCTGACAAAGAAGTAAGATTCCCTTGTTGAATGTCCTGATGACCAAGTCAAAATCTCCTTTTTCAAATCTTCAAAGGCAACTTGATATTGAGTTTCTTGAGAATCACTGAAGACAAATTCTTTAGGGTCAACTGCGCCAGTTGCAATTTTACGAAGTGCTGCATTGAATACATCAGATAAAGTTATCTTTTTCATCTGCTAGTATTTCTTTTGTTTGTTGGTAGAATGCAGAATCTGCTCTGAAATTCACTGGTTGAGTACTTGCCATAATAACCACCTTTTTGTAAAGATATTTTGTAAATACATTATAACATATTTTTATATTGAATAATCAAAATAAAGGATGCCTCGTTCGGAGTAGAGACTACTATATTAATAACAAGTAATTAGGCAAATGGAAAGATAAAAAAATCAGCTGAAGAGCTCACGAGAGCGGTTCAGCTGATTTTTATGGAGTAATTCTATAGTGCTCATACTACAATGGGAAGTCTTTTATTTCATTTCACTAACGATACGTTCAATCGCCTTAATCACACCATTATTTTTCGTTCGTGTCTGTTACACTATCACTTAGAGTTTTTTACTTCTTCTGTAGCATTTCCCATTGCGATTGCTAATCCTGCGTATTGAAGCATTTTCGATATCATTTGCAGCATCTCCGATAGCAGCAATTTCGTTTCGGTTGATATTGAGTCTTTGTGCTAATTTTTTCTAGTCCGTATGCTTTGTTGACGCCTTTTTAGTACCTCAATTAAATATTTTTGGCTACGAACTACATAGAATTCTTCTCTCCATGAATCTGGAATCATTGTTTCAAAGTCGTTTAATTGTTCTTCGTCTCCAAGTAGTAAAAATTTTTATAAAAATCTGTTGTAAGAGATTCTTCTATTGTAATACGTTTGATTTCTCCGTTGATGATTTTTTACATCATATTCCATCCATTCTGTTGGTTCTTGGTCAAAGGAGTAGTAATAGTCAACTCCTCCTCCCATCACACTAATGTCGTGTTCTTTTTCCAAGTTGAATCCATTTTTGAATAGCAGCTGAATCTACAAATGCATCCATGATGTGATTTCCTGTTTGGCTTTCGTAAATATTAGCGCCATTTTGACTAATAATATAATGGTTTTCTTCAAGATAGCCTAAGTCTTTCAAGTAAGGGCGAATCTCGTTTCTGGTCTACCTGTACATAGAACTAATAATGTTTCTGTATCTTTATGATGAAATTCTTTGAAATATTGTTTTGTTTCTTCCAGTAATTGTTTTTAGAATTTAACAGCGTTCCATCCATATCGATGGCAATTAGTTTAATCATCTGATTAACTCCCTAATATTTTATTACTCTATTGTAACATAAAGAAGAGCTTTAGATACATCAACCTTCCAAAAGCCAATCAAAATCACATCATTCGTATATCAAATGCAGCTCCATTTTGACAATGAAGGTCGCTGTAGTCCTGATTTTTGTCAAAAAGATTTTCAGTTTTTGTTGGGAACGTCTAATTGTTCAAAATATTGTGTTGCTAAGTCAGAAGGATAATAGTTATCATTTTTTGCAACGCAGATAAGAACTGGATTTTTTACAGGAAGTTCTGAAAAATCTCGACATCGAATGATGAGTTGGTTGAGTGAATCACATCCGAAAACCCATTTTGCATGTTCAATTTGCCAATTTAAAAAGGGAACATAAGAAATATAAACCTCAATCATTTTTCTAAAAAGGTGGGAATTGACTTTTTAAATATGGATGAAGTATTTTCGGGATATTCGTTTTAAAGGAGTCTAACATATTTGGGAAATAATTATATAGTACAACTTTATCGAATAAATGCTCATTTAATGCAGATGCCCTTGCAATTAATAATCCACCTAATGATAGTCCAATTCCGATTTTTGGTAAGACAATCTCTTCTTGGTAAGAATGAAAGATAGCTTCTACTACTAAATCCCAACGTGGAGTAAAACTTTTCTGATAAGTTCGTATAGCCCTAGATTGTCAGGGTCCTTCAAATAAAATGACATGATAACCTTCCTCTAAAGATGCTTTTTACATTCGTAAAATAAAGTTCTTCTAATAAGGCATCGAATCCACCACAAATGAATAATGTTCCTTTAGGGTGTTTGATTTGTTTTAAAAATAATGTTCTTAATGAATAATCTTCAAAGGTTACTTCCTTTAGTTCATAAGGAATCGATAATAAATCAAGTCCTTTATAAAAATAATTGACGGATAGTTGATAACAATCTAGTTTTTCTGCTGTCTTTAGACGATAAGAAAAATTCAGCTGCTTGAAAATATCGACTAGCTCTCAAATAAGCTTTTTCCTTTAGAAATAGAACTATTGAATTTTTGTTACTAATCTGTTGCCGAGTTTATACCATTCGATATACCAAGATTCATAGTTTTTCTGTAAATTTTTCTGTAGTAGATTGAACTTCTGCAAAATCACTTCCTCCATAGGGCAATACCACATTAATCGTCTTGTTTCAAATTCAAATTCAAAAGTTTTAAAAACATCGAAACACTCCTTTATAGCAATCATATCTAGTTATGGGTATAATAATACTCAGAATAAGTTTTTTAGAAAAAGAAGTTACTTTGAGGTGCCTATGGAAAAAGAAAGATGTTTACGAGAGTTAGCTTTTGCCATTACTTGGGAAATGGAGCATATTTATTGTATTAATATTAGCTGAAGAGGAAATGTATTTTTGCACAATTAGAGCGTGAAATTGGAATAATTTCAAGAAAGATGTTATCGCAAACGTTAAATGATTTAATCGAGATTCATATTGTTCTATAAAAAAAGGAGAATCTTCTACAGGACAAAAGACGTATTATGGATTAACTCCTTTAGGAAGAGTTTATTGCCGCATATTTATGGACTTAAAAATTGGATGATAGAGAATGAAGAATTTTTACGAAAAATAAAAACACAAAATCGCTGGCTCTCACCATGATTTTTGTGCTTTTTAAATATATATAATTATTCGTTTTTCTAAACGTTCAAATGCGTCATGAAGGACTTGTTTTTAATGTTGAAAGCAGATAAGTCCATTTTTTCTTGTTCTGCATCTGCTAGAGGATTTCGATAATTTGACGAATACCATCACGACCAATAACGGCTGGAGCGCCGATATATACATCGTCTTGTCCATAATGTCCTTCGAGATAGACAGATAATGGGAAGATAGCTCTTTCGTTATTTAAAATGGCTTTTGTAATTCTTGCTAGGGTTGCTCCGATACCATAGTAAGTAGCTCCTTTTTTTCGCAATGATTTCATAAGCAGCATCTCTTACTTGGAAGAATACTTTCGACTAATTTTTCTTCATCTGTGTCTGGATTTTTGGCGGACCCATTCATAAATTTGTAATCCACCGACATTTGCATGAGACCAAACTGGGAATTCTGTATCTCCGTGTTCTCCTAGGATATATCCATGAACGTTTCGAGCATCGACACCGATTAATTCAGCAATTGCTTGACGGAAGCGAGCACTATCTAATGCAGTTCCTGAACCAATAACACGATGTTTTGGTAATCCACAGAATTTCAAGTTGCGTATGTTAAAAATATCGACAGGGTTTGATGCAACTAAGAAGATTCCATCAAATCCACTTGCCATAATTGGATCAATAATCCCTTTTAGGATTTTTAAGTTTTTTATGTACTAAGTCAATGCGAGTTTCGCCTGGTTTTTGAGCTGCACCAGCAGTAATACAAATAACATCTGCATCATGGCAGTCTTCATAACTGGCTGCATAGATTTTTCTTAGGAGAGTTGAATGCTAGAGCGTGTGATAAGTCTAATGCATCTCCTTCTGTTTTTTTCTCGTGCAATATCAATAATTCCAAGTTCTTCCGCAATTCCTTGAAGGACAAGTGCATAGGCGTAGCTTGAACCTACTGCGCCATCTCCAATTAAAATTACTTTATTGCTAGGTTTAATAAATTTTTCATATTGTTACCTCCTATTTCCCTAAATGGAATAACCATGGATAGTATAACATGTTTTTATGTTGTGAAGGGTTTTTCAAAAGCTTACAAAAATAAATTAAATTTTCGATTTTTGAATAGTTTATGATATACTAAGTAGGACTCAAGATAGAAATGGGTGTGAACGTATGAAATTAATTATTGGATTAGGAAACCAGGAGCAAAATATAAAGGAACTCGTCATAATATTGGATTTATAACCGTTGATGAATTTGCTTATCAAGAAAATTTAGAATTTAATCAAGCATTATTTGATGCAACTTTTACTCAAACACATATCGATGGAGAAAAAGTCATTTTAATGAAGCCATTGACGTATATGAATTTATCCGGTCAAACAGTTCGTCCATTAATGAATTATTTTTAAAAATTAGAATTGAAGATATTGTGGTTCTGTATGATGATATGGATCTTCCAGTTGGGAAAAATTCGTTTGCGTCAAAAAAGGTAGTGCCGGAGGACACAACGGAATTAAGAGTATCATTAGCTGTTTAGGAAGTGACCAATTTAATCGTATTAAAATTGGGTAGGTCGACCTGCTCCAGGTCGAAGTGTAGTTAATCATGTATTGGCTAATTTTGAAAAGGAAGAACAAGAAGAAATTTTAGCTTCTGTGGATAAAAAGCGTGGAAGCGTTAAGAGATTGGATAAAGGCGATAATTTTATTCAAACCATGAATCGTTATAATTAAAATAAATTTTAAAAAGGCTGGAGCGAAAGTTTCAACCTTTTTAGTGCGTATATTATATAAAGAGAAAGGAATAGATATGTTACCGTTAGGAATTAGTAAAAACAGATCCATAGTTTTAAAGAATGGATAGAAAAACCTTCCTAAGATGCAAAAGTCAGTTAGTTTTAGGATTAACTGGAGCGGCAAAACATTTAGCTGTAGCAAATGCATATGAAAATTGGAAGGGGCCAGTAGTTGTTGTAACGCCAACAATGTTACAAGCGACTCAATTATATGAAGAATTAGTACAGTGGTATGAAGATGAAGTATATTTATTTTACAGTAGAGGAATCTTTAGCTGCAGAATATTCCATTCACTCTCCTGAAGTGGTGAGTAATCGAATTCGAACATTACAGTTTTTTTAACAACTGGAGAAAAAGGAATCGTAGTCGTTCCATTATCAGGAATTCAAAAGCCATTAGTACCTTTAGAAGTTTGGAAGAAAAGTACCATTGAATTAGTTGTTGGAGAAACAAGATTAGAAGTAGAAGAATTAGTCACTCAATTAGGACGGATGGGTTATCGTAGAGAAGCAATGGTAGCTACTCCAGGAGATTTTTCGGTTCGTGGAGGGATTGTTGATATTTATCCCTTTGGATCAAGAACATCCGATTCGTTTAGATTTTTGATGATGAATTAGACTCGTTACGATATTTTGATGCAGAAACACAACGTTCACTTGAAATGGTGGGAAAATATTATTCTTTTTGCCCGGCAACAGATATTCCATTTGAATATGAAGTGGTATTTGAGGCAAAAGCTAAGATTCAAAAAGCTTATGAAAAAGATATAAAGAGTAGTGAATCAGATGAACGTACGCAATTATTAACCAATCAAAATGAATCACTTGTTGACACAATTAGAAGAAGGAGAAATTCCTCCTAAAATTTCTTATTGGCTCGAATTATTTTATAAAGAGAAAACATCTATTTTTAGATTATGTATCGAAAAAGGGATATTTAATAATTGATGATTATGCTCGTATTCAAGAAAAACAACGTTCACTTCATGAAGAAGCAGGATTATGGAAAATTCATCAATTAGAATTAGGAATGATTGCTAGTTCAATTGATATGATTTTTTTGAAGGAAAGAAAGTATTAAAAGATTCTACGCTACAAGAACCTATTTTTTTCATTATTCCAAAAAGATTGGGACGATTAACGTTTGAAGCTATTCATAATATTCAAGAACGTTCGATGACACAATTCTTCTCGCAAATGCCAATGGTCAAAGTAGAAGCAGATCGTTGGGCGAAACAAAAGGCAACGGTTATTGTAGTGGTGGATCAGTTAACGAGAGCTTCAAAAAGTAGAACAAACTTTCCATGATTTTGATATTCCAGCAATTATTACAAAAGAAGTACAAGATGGAATTCTTCAAATTATGGTTGGAACCTTTAGTCATGGATTTGAATTACCACAAGATAAAATTTGTAGTCGTTACAGAAAAGGAACTGTTTAATAAATTAACGAAGCGTGCTCCAAGAAATCAAAAATTTCTAACGCAGAAAGATTGAAGAGTTATACAGAATTAGCAGTTGGAGACTATGTTGTCCATGTCAATCATGGGGTCAGTGTGTATCAAGGGATGGAAACATTAGAAATTAATGGTGTTCACCAAGATTACATGTCGATTCATTATCAAGATGGAGGGCATTTGTTTGTTCCAGTTCATCAAATTAAATTAGTTCAAAAATATGTTTCTTCGGATGCAAAAAAGTTCCTAAATTAAATAAATTAGGAAGTAGCGAATGGGCTAAAAACGAAACGTAAAGTTGAAAAATAAAATAGAAGATATTGCTGATGAATTAATTGAATTATATGCAAAACGTGATGCGGAAAAAGGATATGCCTTCAGCAAGGATACCGTAGAGCAAAAAGAATTTGAAGATGCTTTCCCTTATTCAGAAACTCAAGACCAATTAAGAAGTATTGAGGAAATCAAAGCAGATATGCAAAAAAAGATAAACCAATGGATCGATTGTTGGTTGGAGACGTTGGTTATGGGAAAACAGAAGTAGCAATGCGTGCAGTTTTCAAAGCGTTAATGGATGGTAAACAAGCGGCAGTATTAGTGCCAACAACGATTTTAGCAGAACAGCATTATGAAAATTTTGTTCAAAGATTTGCAGATTATCCGTTCAAAAATAGGATTGTTAAGCCGATTTAGAACAAAGAAAGAACAACAAGAAACAATTGAAAGGATTACAAAAGGGTCAAGTAGATGTCGTGATTGGAACACATCGTGTGTTATCAAAAGATGTGAATTTCTTAGATTTAGGGTTATTAGTAGTCGATGAAGAACAACGATTTGGTGTAAAACATAAAGAACGCTTGAAACAATTGAAATCTCAAGTTGATGTTTTAACACTAACAGCAACGCCAATTCCTAGAACATTACATATGTCGATGTTAGAGTACGTGATTTATCCGTTATTGAAACACCACCTTCAAACCGTTATCCTGTTCAAACTTTTGTAATGGAGCAACAAGCTATGACCATTCAAGATGGAATTGAACGGGAATTAGCTCGTGGAGGACAAGTCTTCTATTTATACAATCGTGTGGAAACCATTGAGAAGAAAGCAGATGAATTACGTCAATTAGTTCCTGAAGCAAGAGTTGGAGTCATTCATGGACAAATGAGTGAAACGACGTTAGAAAATATTTTATATCAATTTATTGAGGGAGAATATGATGTTTTAGTAACAACGACGATTATTGAAACAGGGGTAGATATTCCAAATGTAAACATCTCTTTATTGAAAATGCGGATCATATGGGATTGTCACAGTTATATCAATTACGAGGAAGAGTGGGACGAACGAATCGTATTGCGTATGCGTATTTAATGTATCAACCAGATAAAAACTTTAACAGAAGTTGGAGAAAAACGTCTGCAAGCGATGCGTGACTTTACAGAATTAGGATCAGGATTCAAAATTGCAATGCGAGATTTATCGATTCGTGGTGCAGGGAATTTATTAGGAAAAACAACAGCATGGATTTATAGATTCTGTTGGATTTGATTTATATTCTCAAATGTTGAGTGAAGCAGTATTGAAAAACAAGGAAAGCAGTCCCAACCATGGAAGATTCTGTTGAAATTGATTTACAAGTAGATGCTTATATTTCCAGCCACTTATATTCAAGATGAACGACAAAAATTGAAATGTATAAACGAATTCGTTCTATTGATAGTATGGAAACGTATCATGAATTATTAGATGATTTTTATTGATCGCTTTGGAGAATTTCCCTGATGAAGTGAGCTATTTATTAGAAGTTGGAATGTTAAAATATTTTGCAGAGCAATTATCGATTACTTCAATTAAGAAAAACAATATTCAATCATTGTATCCATTGCTCAGCCGGTAGCTCAACAATTAGAAGGAGTTGCTATTTTCGAAGCGCTTGGGCCAGTGAAATTACCTGCTCAAGTCACTAAAAAGGTACAACTTTACAAGTATTGCTCAACGTAACAAACCAACCAACGGATTTATGGTTAGAACAAATCAAAAATTTTTCTTAGAAAAATGTTGTGAAGTTGTAGAAGCGCAAAAAGAGGAAAATGAATAAGAATAGAGAGAGGGATTCAATGGTTAAATCGAATAGACAGATGATGCAAGGAGCGTTGATATTATCACTAGCAGCCTTCATTGCAAAGATATTAAAGTGCCGTTTATCGAGTTCCTTTTCCAAAATATGGTTGGGAATACTGGTTTTTACGTTTATCAACAAGTATATCCCATTTATGGAATTGGAATGACCTTTGCTCTCTCTGGTTTTTCCAGTATTTGTCTCAGCATTAATTGCTCAGTATCGTTCGGATTATGAATTAACTCCTCTGTTAAAACGATTATTTTTGGATTTTAAGTGGATTAGGGATAGGCGTATTTTTAGTTTTATATACACAGTCAGAACTGATTGCTTCATGGATGGGAGATACTTTATTATCCCCAGTCATTCAAAGTGTTTCGTGGATGTTTTTAATGATGCCATTTTTGGTCATTGCTAGAGGGTATTTCAAGGAACGAATCGAATGGTTCCAACAGCAGTTTCTCAAGTAATGGAACAAGTCGTTCGAGTGAGTGTGATCTTATTAGCTGCCAGTTTTTATGGAGGTCTCACGAATGATTTATATGTAGTGGGAACTTGGGCAATGTCGAGTGCCGTTGTGGCTGCAGTGATGGCAACTTTTTGTATTATTGTATTATAAAAATCAGACCTATTTGAAAATTGGAATGGCGAAGTCGAGTGATTGAATCTCTATAAGATTCAGTGGGGAGTATTGCTGAAGAGATTAGTCATTGAAGGTGGAACTTTATGTTTATTAAGTTCGATTTTAGTATTATTCCAATTAATAGATTCATTCACCTTATTTAAAGGTTTAGTAGAACAGGGAATCAGTCAAGAAATTGCTAAAGATTTAAAAGGGATTTTTGATAGAGGACAACCACTGGTGCAATTAGGGATGGTTGTTGGAGTAGGATTTTTCTTCAAGCTACTTACCATTACTCAGTCGTAGTTATACAAAGAAACATTTAGAAGAATTTGAACAATTGAAACAGTCTCTTATAAAAAATGACAATGGTATTTTTCAGTGGCAGCTACAGTAGGATTGCTTGTTATTTTACCAAGAGTTAATCATATGCTTTTTGGAGATATTCAAGGGAACGATGTATTGAGTATTTATAGTATTAGTATCGTGTTAGCGTCTATGATGATGGCTTACCATGGAATATTACAAAGTACTGGAAAATATTCCATTACGCTTATAGCTTTATTGATTGGGCTCATTGCTAAAGGAATCGGCAATCTTTGGTTCATTCTCCAGTTTTCAGACTTTAGGGGCGAGTATTGCTACGATTTTAGGGTTATTCGTGATGCTAGGGATGATTTTGGATTCTGAGTGGAGAGGTAAGTCTTCTTCGAATCATCAAAAGTCAACGATGATAAAAATTAGGAATTGTATCGATTGGAATGGTAATTGCTGTAGGAGGATTGAATATACTCTTTTGAACGCTATTTCCCAGCCGGAGATTCTCGAACAAAAGATACATTGCTTGCTCTATTGTTAGTGAGTGTTGGAATTCATCGTATTTATAATAGGGGCGATTCGGATAAAGTTATTTACAATTCATGAATGGTTAATGATTCCAAAAGGAAATCACTATTAAGATTTACAAGAAAATGGAAGAAAAGAGGGGAAAAGGATGAGATTAGATAAATATTTAAAAGTATCACGATTAATTAAAAGAAGAAGCGTTGCAAAAAGAAGTAGCAGATAAAGGAAGAATTACGGTACAAGATAAAAGTGGCAAAATCTTCAACGGGTGTAAAAAGTAGGAGATATTATTACTATTCAATTTGGAAATAAGACTGTAACGGTTCGAGTGGATGCTATTTTTAGACTCAACAAGAAAAGAAGATGCCAAAAGAAATGTTTACGATTTTAGAAGAGAAACAAGTAGTGAAAACAGAAGAGTTTTTAAAACGGGAGAAGAGAGTTGATTCGTCAACCTCTCTTATTTTAGAAAATCTTAAATAGATGATCTATTGAGAAAGAAAAATGTTTTCATTATACTATATGTGAACAAAATAACGATTTCATATCAGAGAAAGGATGAGAAAGATGAATAAAAATGAGTAAAGTCTATATGGGTGTTGCAATGATTACGTCAGTTCTAATATTTTTTATTTGGCTTGTACTTTAGTACAAAAGAGGAATTGTTGAAGTAACGTATGAATCTTGAGAGCGATTGAGTCAGTTGTTTAGCTTTTTCTGTTGACATTGTTTAGTATGATGAAACTACCTTTAAAAATAAAAAGGAATTATCGCGCTAGAACTAATATTAATGACAGCTGTGTTTGGTCCAATGATTATAAAGGGCACATTCTACATTTTCACTCACCACCTTTTTGGGTGTGATTGTGACTTAACGATTGTGTTTACAGTTCTATTAATGATTTTATTAGGATTGAGGATTAGAAGAATTCATCAGGATAAAGAATTGAAGATAGATTCCATCTTTATTAATCTTCAAAATCATTATGATGATCCATACTTTTTATGATCATTTCTCATTTGGAATAGAGGTGATGGATCATGCGAGTGCGCTTCAAATTGGACAGGTCGTTAGAAGTGTGTTTCTTGGAACGATGAATCTTCAAATGTTATGGATAGTTTTTGGAATTTTGATTGTATTAGGAAGCATACTGAAGATGTTTTTACGATATCTTTGTGGTGAAGAATATGAAAGATACAATCATAAGTATCTCTAAATAATGATCATCATATTTACTCCAATTCATGATGCCTAAATTGTAAGATAAGATTTCTTGACAATTATGGAAGAAAAGCATAGAATTATGAGCACGTTATCATTTTTGATGATAGTACATTCAAAGTTCATAGAAAGGAGCAAGTATGGTAGAAACAATTTTTAGTAGAAATTTTAATGTGTTGTTAGAAACACGTCATTTTATTGGCAATTATTTTAGCTTGCTTATGGATTGGCTATTGATATGAACGAAAATCGAGAACAAAACAAGCCGGTATTAAAAACGCATGTAATCGTAGCTTTGACTTCAGCGTTAATGATGCAATTTCAAAAAGCATTTTTAGATACACCGGATTTCGATACGGCTCGTGTAGCTGCGCAAGTTGTTAGTGGTATCAGCTTTATCGGTGGTGGCATTATCTTTATGCGAGATAAGAAAATTAGTGGGATTACAACTGCTTCAGGAATTTGGGCAACAGCAGAATTGGTTTAGCGATTGGTGGAGGAATGGATTTTCGGAATAGTCTGTGCTGCTGTGGTAGTCATTATTCAATTGTTAACGCATGAATCACCATTAAAGGCTCAAAAACGTCAAGTGAGTATTCATTGTTTAGTTCCAGATGTCACAATTATGCAAAAATTATATGATTTTTGTCATTTGGAAGAGTATCAGGCGATTCAAGTTGAAGCAAAAGAATTAGAAGATGGTCAATTTGAATTAATTAAAAGGAGTAGAGCATGAAGAAGAAATTGTCATTGAGAAAAATTCAGGAGTATATTGAAGAACAACTATTCTGATTTAGAAGTGAAGAAAAATCAAGTTCAAGACAGAAGAATATTAACAAATAAGACTTGTCTGAAATAGTAAAGTGGTATTAGCCAGCAGTGTGGCTTATACTACTTTTTATAAAATTTTCCTAAAAGCATAGACTAGTTATCATATTCTTGTTATACTCGTCATATAATCTAAAGGAGTCAGTGCAGTGAATAAAAAGCAAGAAGAAAATAGCAAAATAATTGGTGTTTAAAGCAAAAAGAAAAATTGCATAAAACTATTCACTTACCAAAAAGTAGCAGTTTGGAAAAAGAGTAGCTGTATGGCATCTCATTATTTATGGCTGTCGGATTGCTATTATTGAACACTGGTTTTACAAATTGTGGACAATTGAATCAAGCAAGCCAGATTGAAGCAAAAATTGTAGAAGCTAAAAAGATGAAGCTAAAAAGTAAAAAGAGCAACAAAAATCTTTACTCAACAAGTTGAATTGTTACAAAAAGATGATTATGTTGCAAAACTTGCACGTAGTGAATATTACTTAAGTAAATCAGGAGAAATTATTTTTAATACACCTGATGATGCTGCACAAAATAAAATTCAACAAGTAAAAGAAAATCAGTCTCTGTCATTAATAGTTGCAAGTGTACAAGTGTTAGAAATAATCTTTTTATACTGTCATATGTGTGTATAAAAAGGGAAATTTGAAGGAGGAACGCTTTTTATATGTCAATTGAGGTAGGAACTATTTTACCTGGTAAAGTAACTGGTATTACAAATTTTGGAGCTTTTTGTGGACTTAGAAACCGTAAAACGGGTTTGGTCTACATTAGTGAAGTATCTAATTCTTATATTAAAGATATTAAAGATGTCTTAACAGTTGGAGATGAAGTTCAAGTAAAAAGTAATGGAAATTGCAGGAGATGGAAAGGTTAGTTTATCGATTCGTCGTGCAAGTGTTGATGATTCTTCTGAAGAAACTGTTGAGGAAAAACCAAAATTCCAAAAATCAGCTTCACGCAATCAAGAAGGACAAGGGTTTAAGAAACAATCTCATGCATCTAAACCTGCACCATCTTTTTGAAAAATCACCTTCGCAAGCAAAAGTAACAGATTTTGATGCGATGATGAGTTCCTTCTTAAAAGATTCTGAAGATCGTTTAACATCATTAAAACGTAATACAGAAGGTAAACGTGGCGGACGTGGTGGACGCCGTTCATAATAGGATGAAGAGATGAGGCTGGAGTATTCCAGTCTCATTTTTGTCATGTAAGGATTAAAGGAGGTGCTAGATGAATGAAGTCGAACAATTTTAGAACGCAATGTTTTAAATTGGCAACAAGAGTCGTATGTTTTTAGCTGTTTCTGGTGAGTAGATTCAATGGTATTATTGAACAATTTTTCAACTTCAAAAGAAGTATCCTATTATCATTACGGTTGTTCATATTCATCACCATCTTCGACAGGAATCGGATGAAGAGGAAGTGATGGTAAGAGAATTTTTGCCGAAAAAGAAATCTATCAGTAGAGGTGTACCATTGGGAAGAAGGTAGTAGTCAAAATAGCGGCATTGAAGAAAAAGCAAGGCAGTTTCGTTATGAAAAATTAAAAAGAATCCTCAGCAAAAACATCATGCTTTTATGTTGTGGTAGCCCACCATGCAGATGATCAAGCAGAAACGGTATTAATGAAATTGACAAGAGGAAGTACCCTTGAAGGAATTGCTGGCATGAAACCGATGCGTCCTTTTGGTGAAGGATATTTAATCCGCCCTTTTTAACGGTGGATAAAAAGTGTTTATACAAGTATGCTTCGATGCATCCGATACTCTATAGTGAAGATACTACTAACCAAAGTGTAGCCTATACGAGAAATCGATTTAGACAGGAAATGATTCCTTTATTTAAAAAGGAAAATCCTAAATTTAATCAAAAATTCAAGAATTTACAAAAAACGTTGCAAGAACAACAAGAATTGATTGGAACCATAACTTATCAATGGATGGAGCAAGCGTTAGTAGAATTGCCGAATGGTTGGTCTTGGAATAAGGATAGTTATCTTTAAAACAACCAATAGGCTTACAGAAAGTTATTTTAGTGGAAATATCTAAAAAAATTGGTGGCTTTGTTGAGTACAAAAATGTGTCAGATATTCATAAAGCTATTTTTATCTGATACATCTCAATTGAGTTTGAATTTACCAAAAGAATGGATTTTTCAAAAAGATATCAGCAATTATTTCTTGTAAAAAGAAGTGGAAGCTATTACTTATAAAGAATTCAGAGTAGAAAAATTTCAAACGGAAGATATTGTATTATCTAAGAATGAAAGAGTATCATTTACGAAAGAAGAAGGGTGGGAAATGATGGTTTCGTGAGGATTTTCCATTAATCATTCGTAGAAGAAAGTCTGGAGATTCTTTATTACTCCGTTCCAATCAACATCAAAGTTTAAGAAGATATTGTATTAATGAGAAGATTCCAAAAAGAAGAAAGGAAAAATTATGGGTTGTGGAAAATGCCACAAAAAGAAATTATAGCAATATTAGGATTTCGTAAACCACAATCATTGTCCAAAAATGAAAGAAACTGATAAAATAAGAGTATTCTATAGAAAAGAAGAGGTGTCAACATGTTAGATAATTATATTGCAGAAGTATTAGTAAGTCCTGAAGAGTTGAAAGAAACGATTCAAAAAATTAGGAGAAAAATTAACCGTAGAATATCAAGATAAAAATCCATTAGTGATTTGTATTTTAAAGGGAGCTATTTTTCTTTATGACAGACCTTGTTCGTGCAATGGACTGTGATTTAGAAGTAGATTTTATGGATGTATCTAGTTATGGAGATGCATTTGAATCTAGTGGTCAAGTTCGAATTTTAAAAGACTTAGATCAAAGTGAAAGATCGCCATATTTTTAATTGTAGAAGATATTATTGATACAGGCCGTACATTAGCTTTATATTGTGGAGTTATTAAAACACCGTCAAGCTGCAAGTGTAAAAATTGTTACATTATTAGATAAACCTGAACGCCGTGTGATGGCGATTGAAGCAGATTATGTTGGGGTAGAAGTGCTAATAAATTTGTAGTTGGTTATGGATTAGATTATAAACAAGGGTTAAGAAACTTGCCGTATATTGGAGTTTTAAAAACCAGAAATGTATGAATAATAAGATTTGGTTAGTTATTCGTCAAAGATAGTCAAATCTGATATACTATAGTCAGTATAATTATTAAAATGCAGGAGGCAAAAATGAATACAAATAATAATCGTCAAATATTTCGTAATGGACTAATGTATATTATGATTTTTGTAGCAATTATTGGATTAGTTTCTTGGTTTAATCAAGGATCCAATGGGCAAACAACAGAAATTAGTTATACACAATTCGTTCAAGAATTGAAAAAAAGGTGACATTAAAGAAATAAAATGCAATATGCAAACTCCGTTTTATACAATAACTGGGGAATATAAAGAAGCAAAAAAGAAAATTCAAATACAACTTCTAAGGGGTTGGCATTATTTGATAAGAGATCTTCTAAAACATCAAGTTTCAAAACAGTTGTTTTTACCAAATGATGGAACTGTAATTGAAATTAATAATGCTGCTCAACAAGCAGGTACTCAAATTACGACACTTCCTGAAAGTCAGTCTGGAATTTGGTTATCATTATTTTTACAATTAGTCATTCCAATTGCGATTTTTGGATTTTTAATGTATAACGTATTTTTCAGCCAAATGGGACAAGGTGGACCACGTGGTGTTATGAACTTTGGTCGTTCAAAAGCTACCGATCAAAAACAAAAAGTGAAGGTTCGTTTTTCAGATGTAGCAGGGCTGAAGAAGAAAAACAAGAATTAGTAGAAGTAGTAGAATTTTTAAAAGATCCTCGTAAGTTTACAGCTCTTGAGCTCGTATTCCAGCAGGTGTCTTATTAGAAGGCCCTCCAGGGACAGGTAAAACTTTATTAGCCAAAGCTGTTGCTGGTGAAGCAAATGTCCCATTCTTCTCCATTTCAGGTTCTGAATTTGTAGAGATGTTCGTTGGGGTAGGGAGAGCCGTGTTCGTGATTTATTTGAAAAATGCAGAAGAAAAATGCTCCAGCTATTATCTTCATTGATGAAATCGATGCTGTTGGTCGTCAACGTGGTACAGGTATGGGAGGAGGTCACGATGAACGTGAACAAACTCTAAACCAATTGCTAGTTGAAATGGATGGTTTTGAAGGGACAGAAGGCGTTATCGTGATTGCTGCAACAAAACCGTTCAGATGTATTAGACCCAGCTTTATTACGTCCAGGACGTTTTTGACCGTCAAATTTTAGTAGGTCGTCCAGATGTTAAAGGGCGTGAAGCCATTCTGAAAGTTCATGCTAGAAATAAAAATTAGCAAAAGAAGTGGACTTAAAAAGTGATTGCTCAACAAACTCCAGGTTTCTCTGGTGCTGAATTAGAAAACTTATTAAATGAAGCTGCTTTTAGTAGCTGCAAGAAGAGATAAAACAGCGATTGACAAGTTAGATGTGGATGAAGCACGACCAGTAGTTATTGCAGGGACCAGCGAAAAAGATCGTGCAATTAGTGAAAAAGAACGTAAAATGGTTGCACTTCCACGAAGCGGACATACCATTGTTGGTATGAGTGATAAGTGATGCACGTGTCGTTCATAAAGTAACAATTGTTCCTCGTGGACGTGCAGGTGGATAGCAATTATGCTTCCAAAAAGAAGATCGCTTCTAATGACTAAAAAGAATTATTCGAACAAGTGGTTGGATTACTTGGTGGTCGTGCTGCTGAAGAGTTTATCTTTAATGAGAAAACGACAGGAGCAAGTAATGATTTCGAGCAAGCATAGGAATTGTTCGTAGTATGATTACTGAATATGGAATGTATGATGAATTAGGAACTGTTCAATATGAGAGGAAATCATCAAGTCTTTATTGGACGTGATTACGGACAGGCAAAAAGCTTATTCTGATCAAGTGGCTTTTTGAAATCGATAATGCAGTTCGCTCGATTATGAAAGAAAGCTTATGCACAAGCGTTACAGAAATTTTAGAAGAACATAAAAGGCAGTTAGCGCTAATTGCTGAAAAATTACTAGAATTAGAAACTCTTGACGAACGTACGATTAAAGCATTATTTGAACTGGAGAGATGCCTACAGAGAGATGTAGAAGAAGAAGAGTATCCAAGGAAGTAGTAGAAAGCTAGTTTTGAAGAAGCAAAAAGGCTTTAGCAAAACGTGAAGCATCTAAACAAGATGATTCTGAAGAAGAATCTGATTCAAAAGATGATGTAGAATAATGACAAAAAGAAGAGTGAGAAGGAAAGTCAGAAAGCTTTTCTTTCCCACTTTTTCTTTTATGAAAGAAGGAATGAAGAATGAAGGATCATTTATTAAAAGTATAGCTTTTAATGATGAAGTTAAAGACAGTTGCATAGATAGCTACAGAAGCAGTATCTCAAGCACAAAACGTCATGATACTTGGAGTGCAGCTACAGCAGCATTAGGTCGCTACGATGATTGGAACTCAATTATTAGCGACTAGTTTTAAAAAGGAAAGAAAAATTACGGTTCAAGTCAACGGAGATGGTCCTGTGGAAAAATCATGGCGGGAAGCAAATGGTATCGGTCAAATGAGAGGATATATTTCAAATCCTCGCGTAAGCTTGCTGTTAAATGAAAAAGGGAAATTAGATGTTCATGTGGCGTTGTAGGTACAAACGGAACAATTACTGTTATAAAGGATTTACAAATGAAGGAACCTTTTTCTGGACAAATTCCAATTGTAGATGGTGAATTAGGAATGGACTTCACTTACTATTTAGCTGTTTCAGAACAAATTAACGGAGCTGTTGGAGTTTCTGTATTAGTAAATCCGGATGAATCCGTTCGTGCAGCAGGTGGATTTAGGATTCAATTACTTCCTGGAGCTAGTGAAGAAACGATTATAGAAATTGAACGCCGTATTAACGAAAATGCCACTTGTTTCAAAATTGATTGATCAACAAGAAGAGCCTCATTGATTTATTAAACCGTTTATTAGGAAAGAAAATATTAAAAGTGTTGGAAGAATTACCGGTAGAATTTCATTGTCCTTGTACAAGAGAAAGATTTAGTGCAGGATTATTATCGATTGGGGTAGATGACTTGCAACATTTAATTGATGAAGATCATGGAGCAGAAATTGTTTGTCATTTCTGCGGTGGAAAAATATCAATTAGTGAAGATAATTTAAATGACTTAATCCACAGAAATTAATGCTCAAAAATAATGATGAAGGAAGATCTTTTGGATGGTGTAACTAGTGTTAACACTATTAGAAGATCTTTTTATTATAAGTTTATAATTAGAACAAAATAAGTAATCTAGGCATTTATTTTTACCTTCTTTGAAATTTTTCATTGCAAAAATTGTAAAACAGGGCTACTAAATAGCGATGAAAAACGATTGTAAAGGAGAGATTAATGATGAAACAATCTATCGGTGTAGATATTGGTGGAACAAAAGTAGCAGATAGCGATTATTAATGAAAAGGGAGAAATTGTAAGCCGTAGACAAGCTCCTAGTGAGAGTAGAAAGTGCGGAAACATTGTTCCAACAAGTGGTACGTTTAATCAATGAAGAATTAAATGAACATCCATTTTCGATTGAAGAAATGGAAGAATTGGAATTGGCTTACCAGGGAAAGTGGATGTTGAACAAAGGAGTAGCTGTTTTTCCAAAAATAATATTCCTTGGCCAAACTTCCCAATTGTAAAATTACAAGAAGTTTATGGTCTCTATTCCGGTAAAAATTGATAATGATGTAAAAAGTAGCTGCATATGCGGAATACCGTCTTCAAAATTTAACAGAAAAAGAAATGTTTGCGTATGTCACACTATCTACAGGTATTGCAGCAAACAAATATTGTAAATGACCAAATTTTACGTGGAGGTGGATTCTCAGGAGAAATTGGTTTTATTCCAGTTTCATTCTTTGATCAATGGATGAGTTGAAGAAGCTTTGTTCAGGGGTAGGGATTCAAAAGAAAGCACAAGAATTATATCAAGATGATTCTGTCACGACTAAAGGATGTATTTGATAAATGGCGTCAAGATGATGAGATTACTACAACTATTATTCGTCAAAGCAGCTAGTGGAATTGCAAGTAGTTTACATGCTATGGTTTTGCTTATTAGACCCACATGTTATTGTATTTGGAGGAAGTGTATCTAATTATAATCCAGACTATATTGAGTTAGTAAAAGAAATTTTTGGATACTCGCTTACACATGGAACAAAACATGTGTTACAGAGAATGGTTACTTCAACTATTAAAGGAGACAATGAGGATTATTGGAGCTGGCTTATTAGTGTTATAAAGGATTGAAGGTTGGAATGTTGTTCCAGCCTTTTTATTTTTAGTAAAAGAAGAGTTTAAAGAAAAATCTCAAAATGTGAAGAATTTCCCGGTAAAATTTCTTATAAAATTTGCTATTTTTAGGAATACGATTTTCAGAAAAACTATAATATGGTATACTTTCATTATGTGGCAGTGTAGACATTACTGTCAGGCGATTAGATAGAGAAGGAAATGAATAAAGGTGTTTGAAAAGTTGTCAGATCGTTTAATGAGTTTGAAAGGACTACTGAAAAATCTATCGTCATGATTTATTTTTAGAAGAAAATTATCTCCAGCTCAATTTTGGGAATATTCAGATAAATTAGCGTATTATTTACAAGAAAGATTACAAGACAATCGTCAACCGATTGTTGTATATGAACATAAACATCCGATGATGATTGTCTATTTTTAGCGTGTGTTAAATCAGGACGTGCATTTTTGGTCCAGTGGATATTAACACCCCAATTGATCGAGTTAAAGATATTGCAACAGTACAATCACCAGTTGTATTAACAAGTGAAGAGATTGACTTAGAAACTCCATTACTAGATGTTTCAGCTTCAGAAAGAAATTCTTCGCTTTCTACAACTAGAAAATATTGATGCGAGTTATTATGAAAGATGAAGATATCTTTATATTATTTTTACATCTGGAGTACAGGAAGCCAAAGGGTGTTTCTATTACGTATTATAATTTAAATCAATTTTTAAAATGGTATACAGGGTATTATAATAATAAAGGACGCTAAGTCTTTTTAAGGCACCCACCATTTTCGTTTGATTTATCAGTGATGTCTTTATGGCCTGCTCTTTATATGAATGCACCTTTAATTCCAAATTGATCGTCAACATTTTACAAGATTTTAAAGTGCTATTTAAAAACGTTACAAGAATCAAATGCTACCATTTTGATTTCTACTCCATCTTTTGCAGAAATGTGCTTAGTAGATCCTAGCTTTAATCAGATCGTACAGGTAGATCAGTTTGTATTTTGTGGTGAAAATTATTTGCTACTACTGCTCAAAATTATTAGATCGTTTCCCAAATGCTGAAGTAGTGAATACATATGGTCCGACAGAATCAACGGTTATGATTACACGGGTATCGATTACGAGAGAGATTTAGAACAATATCCGGATAATCTACCTGTTGGGTGATTAAACCAGGGACAACGGTAACGATTGAAGGTGGAGATAGAGGAAATTATTATCAAGGGGATACAGTCGCTAATGGATATTATCAAAACCCAGAAATGACAGAAAAGAGTTTTGTCATTCCAAAAACAGGAGATCGTAGTTATAGAACGGGAGAATTTAGGTCATTTTGAAGGAGATTTATTATTCTGTGAAGGACGAATTGACTTCCAAATTAAATTACATGGACATCATGTGAATTAGAGGATATTGATAATAATTTATTAAAAATCCAAAGTTCGCCAAGCAGCAACTGTTCCATCCTATGCAGAAGATGGGAAAATTAAACCATCATTTCTTATGTGGTGTATACAGAGGCTATCGAAAGTCGATTTGCAACTGGAAAGTTGATTAAACAAGATTTGGCACAATATGTTCCAGAATATATGATTCCTATCGTCTTTTAGATGAAATGCCATTAAATAATAATGGTAAAATTGATAAGAAAAATTAAAGGAGTTATAGAATGGAGTATTTTGATGGCTTTAGATGGAGTACTATTTTTAGGGCTTATTCCAATTATTCTATTACGCCTATTTGAAAAATCAGTTTATTGGATTACTTTAGTGATTTCTATAGGAATAGCTATTGCAGTTTTTAAAAACCAACCAAACCATTTTATAAATTTAATTGTCTTTTATTGTAGAAACTTATCTATTAGTTCGATTAGGCTTTCATTTTAGAGATAAAAATCTACGAAATATCCAATTTTTATTGTTTGCGAGTTTATTATTAATTGCAGTAAAAACAGTTTGTTGTTTGGAAAGTTTCAATATTTGGATTTTTAGGTATTTCTTATATGACGTTCAAAGTTCTTCAAATTATTTTTGAAACGTATGACGGAGTTATTATGAGCCGATTAATATTTTTGATTATCTTCAATTTTTATTATTCTTCCCAACTTTTGAGTGCAGGGACCAATTGATAGAAGTAGAAGATTTGTGGAAGATATTCATCAGACAATTCCAAGAGCAGAATATATTGAATTATTAGGAACAGGATTGTTTCGACTAGTTTTAGACTTGTTTATAAAAATGGTATTATCGGGATTGTTATATTTAGCATTAAACCATTTACCAAATAAAGGATTTTTTTATTTACAACTATTTCCTATATGTATGTATATACATTTTTACTTATTCTTTGATTTTTGCGGGATATAGTTTAATGGCTGTTGGTGTGAGTAATATCATGAGGAATCCAAACACCAATGAACTTTAATAAACCATTTTTAAGTGTAGATATTTGAAAGATTTTCCTGGAATCGTTGGCATATTTCATTATCAACTTGGTTGAGAGATTTTATTTTCTCAAGAATTGTGATGAAATCAATGAGATATAATATGGTTTAAAAACTCGTTTAACTTCTGCTATGTTTGCCTATATGATAAATATGATTTTTATGGGTTTTTGGCATGGACTTTCCTTGGAGTTATATACTGTTTATAAATATTTTACCATGGAGTTTTTAATGGCAGCTTTTGAATGAGTATCAGAAAAATCTAAATTTTATAAAAATATAAACAGAAAACAGCTTATAAAGTTGTCAGTTGGTTTTGTAACCATGCATTTAATCATGATAGACGTTAATTTTCTCTGAAAAGCCATATGAATTTATTATAAAATTGTTATCAGAAATAATAAGGAGAGAATAGTATGTTAGAAGAAAAGGTATTGTCAATTATTGAAGAAATTTGCGAAGATGATGTGATTTATGAAGAACGAGATATTAATTTGAAAGAAGAAGGGTTGATGGATTCATTAGCTTTTGTTGAATTATTAGTTCTGAATGGAAGAGTTTGGAATCGAAGTGGCTCCTACAGAAGTAACTTATGAGGAAATTGATACGCCTAATAAAATTATTCATTATATTGAAACAAGAGTGAATCAATAATGAAAAAATACAGGCATTTGGAATAGCCTTTGTACTTGCGCTTATTAACACTTGCATTATACCTTCATATCATTAACCAAAAATTGTGATATTATCACGTGAGTGATAATAGTATTCGATTATAATTTTGAATTTACAAAAATATAAAGGTAGAGATATTCCTAAAAAGATAATATTGATGATAAAACATTAGTCGTACTAGGATCTTTCAGAGTTAGGAAAAGTAAGTGAACATCCTTTTCATATTAAGCAATTGTTTAATTATGATGATTTTCATATTATGGCAATTGGTGGAGGAATTTCAAAATATCATTCAAGCTTCCATGCTAGGCTCCTTAGGAAATGATTTTCCTAAGCAAAAGTTTATTCTTAGTGAGTCTTTTTATTTGGTTTGATCAATTTGGATGAATCCAAAAGCCTTTTTAAGTCGTGTTTCAAAATGAACATGTCTATTACACTTTAATCAATCCTAAAAATTTCAAAAAGAAACAAGGAAAGAAAATTTATGAAGAGAGTATTAGAGTTATCAAAAAGATAATAAAAATGTTCATAAAACTTTTGAACTATAAACGTCGCTTAGTTGATCATAAAGGAACAATGTAGATGATTGGCTCATTAAAATGGATGTAGAAAAGTTTGCTTTAAATAATAAAATTAGTTTCTACTTTAGGTAATACTAACGCCAATTCCTTCAAGTGGACCGGTTACTCCTAATTATGATTGGAAGAGCTCAAAAATAAATATTTAAATGATGCAAAGGTACGAACTGAAGGTAATAATGATTTTGGTATTGAAAAAGAGATATTAGGAAATCTGAAATTCAAAAATAGACTTGAAAAATTGAAAAATTTGCTGCTAAATATAAATATGATATTTCTACAGAATATGATGATTATGCTTTAGTCTTACAAATGGCAAAAAGAGATGGGATTAGAAGTCGAAGTTGTTAATTTCCCACCACGGTAAATGGTATGATTATATTGGAATTGGTCCAGAACAACGTGCGATTTATTCTAATAACGAAATAACAGAATCATTTGGATAAAATCATGGATTTAACTTCGAAAGGAATATGAAACCCTATTATATGTATGATACAGTTCATCCTGGATGGAAAGGATGGCCTGAAGTTGCTGAAGAAATGCTTAAATTCTATCAAAAAGATTAGCGAAAAAGCATCAATTGTTATTATGGACATTGGCTTTCTATGTTTTATTTGTCGCGTTAGGTTATACTTAATTCATGCAGATTTTTCTCAAATATCGAAGAATTTGTCTATAGCGCTTTTAATAGAAAATGGTCCAATCACGACGAGTGCTGTCGTGTGAACCTTTCTAGAATTTTATATTTAATAGTTCAAGCATTTTCATGATAAGCTTTTCAATTCGTTGACGGGTTGTTTCGTCAACAGTATTGGCATATTTTGCACCAGGTAAATAATCTTCAGCTAGGAATACTTGATAATCGTATGCAGGGTAGCCTTGGAATGTACGATTGATTAGATTTACGAGAAACCCATGTTGGATGAGCTTGTACACTTGTTAAAGTCGTTTGATTTCCTTCTTTTTGAATCGTAATATCCATAATAACGCCACGTTCCGTCCAAATATTGTCTAATGTTTCCACACGTTGATTGGATAATAAATTTCCCATTGAATAAATAATAAAATTTCTTTGTCCATCTTTTTCCAATGGTTTCAGTTGGTTCGGCAACGTGAGGATGACCTCCAAAGATAACATCTGCTCCCCATTCAATCATTTTATGATAAGTTTCTACTTGAGCATCTGTTGGAGATAATTTATATTCTACTCCCATTTGCGGCATTACAATTGTAAAAATCAGCGATTTCTTCCGCTTTTTCAATTTGTTCTTTTACTTTATCCATATTTAAATCATATAAATGATTGTTGTAGTCTTCTTGAGAAATACTGCTTCAATTCCAGATTTAAAAGCCACAGGAGAATCCTAAAAATAGCAACTTTAATGCCATTCACTTCTTTAACTATAAATCCTTCATCCGGATTTACTTTAACTCCGAAAATATCTAACCCGGCTTTACGAGCTGTGCAGTATATTTTAATCCACTAATCCTGTATCTAAAATATGGTTATGAGCTAAGTCTAAAACATCATATCCTGTACTTTAATACTTTGAATAACTCTTCAGGTGCATTAAAGATTGGATAGCCTGCTAGAGTCTATCTGGATTAATCGTTCCTTCAAAGTCACCTAATGCTAAATCAGCAGAAGAAACTAATATGGCGTAATTTGTTCATAATCATGAAAATCATAAGTTTGTCCATCAAAAGCACTACCGTACACAATGTCATGATAGAGCATATCTCCACCAGCAGTAATGACGAGGCGGTTTTGAATCGAGTGAGAATCAGATGATTCTACCTTACTAGTTTTCGTTAGAGGAGCTATTTTAGTGCAGTGCTTGATTCTCATTTTGAATAATGGATGGAATATTTAAAAATAATATAACAATAGGCAGTAGATGCTAAAGCGATAAATGAAAATAATAGTTTTGCCATTCGAGCTTCTTTTAACGCACGTTTATGATGTGCACTGTCTTTACGTTGATTCATAGAATACCTCCCATATATGAATTATCCTTATTATAAAAGCAATTTTAGAAAGAAACTACTAGCAGAGTTGCTAACAGGAAAAAGAAATTGAGATCGATTATAGAAAAATGAAAATGATAATGACAAATATTATATGAAAAATTTCATAACTAAGCGTAAATAGCTGGCCAATAAAGAAAGTTAGGGATAATAGTTACGTACAAATAAATACTAGGAAACTAGTATAAGGGAGGAAGTTTTAAATGAGTCGTTTAGTAAAGTATGACAGAAATGTTGAACAAAGCTAACAGAAAAGGTAGAGTATGCCGTTGGTCAATTCAACATCAATAACTTGGGAATGGACCAAGCTGTTTCTAACTGCTGCTCACAGAGCAAAATCACCAATCATCTTGGGAGTTTCTGAAGGTGCTGGTAAATATATGGGTGGCCCATTAGTAGTTGCAGCTATGGTTAATGCATTATTAGAAACTATGGATATCACAGTTCCCAGTTGCATTACACTCTAGACCATGGTTCATCAGTTGATGTTTGTAAAAATATATTGATGCTGGTTTCAGCTCAGTAATGTTTGACCACTCTCATTATCCAATTGATGAGAAATATCAATTAACTAAAAAGAAGTTGTTGCCTATGCTAAAAGGTGCTTCTGTAGAAGCTGAAGTAGGTACTGTAGGTGGTACTGAAGATGGCGTTACAGGAGGAATCAATACGCTGACTTACACGAATGTGAACGTATGGTAAAAGAAGCTAATATTGATGCATTAGCAGCTGCTTTAGGGTTCAGTTCACTGGAACTTATGCAGGTGAACCTGTATTAGGATTTGACGAAATGTTAGCTATTTCGAAAGCTACTGGTGCTCCATTAGTATACACGGTGGATCAGGTATTCCAGAATATCAAATTAAAAAGCAATCGAACGTGGACATGCTAAAATCAATGTTAACACTGAATTACAACAACAATGGACTGCAGCAGTACAGTGCTAAATTAAATGCAGATGCTGAAGTTTATGACCCACGTAAAGTTATCAAAACCTGGTTTTGATGCAATCGTTAAAGTAACTAAAAGAAACAATGGATATCTTTGGTTCAACTGGTAAAAAGCTTAATCTAAATCAATAATGAGATTCGAAAAGTGAGAGAAATCTCTGTCTTTTTGTTCGAAAAAGTAGTATTTTTTTATAGAGTTTAGAGTAAACTGTTTGCTAAATGAAATGAAATTTTACTATAAAAGGGAGATAGAAATGAAAGTTAAAAAGGATTACAAAAAGAGCAAGATTATATTTGCTCTTTAGTTTGGTTACCATTTTCATATCAATTTTTATGCTAAAAATGTTGTTAGTTATACTGAACCAATTCAAAGAGATGTATATTAATCAACCTTTTTAGTGAAAAAGAAATAGAAAAAGGTTCAAAGTAGTTCGAATTTATGATATTGAAAAAGTAGAATTACCAAATGAAAAACAAGATTTTTATATCATTGAAGATGAATTAGGTTATCATATGTTAAAAATCAGGAAATGCTAAATTAGACGAAATGGCAGAGGAAGCTAGCAAACTGTCAAAAAGCAAGACCATTTGATAATAAATTAGTTTTATTAAAATAAGAGTCATTCCTGAAATTGCACGGGGTAGAAGAGGAAGAAAAATTGTAAAGATTTCTCCGGAAATGCAGCAGGATTTTAGAAACTGTTTTTCAACAAAGTAATTTAGCAAAGAAAAGAGAGAGAAGCGAAAAATGATACAATATTAGGTTATCTCTATCAAGTATCACGCCTAAGAACAGATATTTATTTTGATGAATTTGATGAGATTGACTATGGTTTGGAAATATGGAAAGGTTTAGTTATTCTTATTGCTGGGATTAGCATTTTTAGTAGCAGCTGGAAAAATATTTATCATAACTATAAGAATTATAAAGAATTATTCGAGCTGTTCCCTAGAAGATTCAAGAGCATATGAATCTTTTAGTGGAAAAATGCCGAGTATGTTTCAAAGGATTTTGCTCTATTAGTTTATAAAGGTATATTATTATTCATGCTGATGAATTTTATGTTGAATCATTGAATAAAATTCGTGGTATTCGTAAGTTTAAGAAGCGTTATAGAGGGATTGTAGAGATATTATTTACGAGTGAAATATAAAAATTCTGATGTTCCTTATGAACTATCGATTGGAGTATTTTGCAAGTAAGAAATATGTCAGACGAAGAAAATGGTTAGAGGAAAACTATAATATTCTTGTTGAATTATAATTAGGGACTTTCCTTCGGGGAAGTCTTTTTTGACAAATAAGTACAAAATCGTGTATGATTAGTCATGTTTCTGAAAATAAATAGCTAAGAAAAAGGTAGCAAAATTGGATAGCGCCAGGCTTATCATTAAGAATGATAAGTGACGAGGATTGAGTTTATCGAAATATTCGGCGGGTGACTCAAGGCAGTGCAGTCTACAGCAATATACAAAAATCTCTGCGGGGATACAAAAATTTTTGCATGCACCAGAAACGTTGAAAAATTTGTGTGAAGGAAACTCTTCAGTAAAGGAGACTATGTTATATGTGTGGAATTGTAGGATGTATTGGAGATAACCGTATTCAAACGGTCATTTTTAGATGGATTAGAAAATTAGAATATCGTGGATATGATTCAGCAGGATTATTTATCGCAGATGCTGATGGGACAACACAATTAGTAAAAAAGTAGGACGTATCGCAAACTTACGTGATGCAGTGGATGAAGAAATTCCAGCTTTTGCAGGATTGGGCATACTCGTTGGGCAACTCATGGACCAGCAACAGAAAAACAATGCTCATCCACATCGTTCTCAAAATGGACGCTTTACATTAGTTCATAATGGAGTAATCGAAAACTTCTCTGAATTAAAAGAAACTTATTTATCACATGTAAACTTCCAATCTCAAACAGATACAGAAGTAGCAGTGAATTTAGTAGAATATTTTGCAGAAAAAGAAGGCTTATCTGGTAAAAGAAGCGTTCCGTCGTGCTTTTAAAAAGAAATCCGTGGATCATTTGCATTTGGTTTATTAGATGAACAAAGCTCCAGGAGTATTATATGCAGCAAAACATAAGAGCCCTCTATTAGTCGGAGTAGGAAAAGATTTCAATGTTATTTGTTCAGATGCGATGGCACTATTTCTCAAACAGATACTTACTTAGAAATTAAAGATGAAGAATTAATTACCATTACAAAAGATAAAGTAGAGATTGAAACAATTGACTGGTCAAGCAGTAGAACGTGCACCATTTAAAGCAGAATTAGATGCAGACGATATTGAAAAAGGTGCTTATCCTCATTACATGTTAAAAGAAATGGATGAACAACCTGCAGTTTTACGTCGTATTATTAAAGAATATACAAATGAAGCTGGTGAATTAGAAGTTCCTAGCGAATTATTAGAAGAAATTGGACAAAGTGATCGTGTTTATGTTGTAGCTTGTGGGACAAGTTACCATGCAGGTTGGATTGGAAAATATTTATTAGAACAGTTAGCAGGAATTCCTGTTGAAGTATTTTTAGCAAGTGAATTTGCATATCATCAACCGATTTTTATCTGAAAAACCATTCTTTATTTTCTTAACACAAAGTGGAGAAACAGCAGATAGCCGTCAAGCATTAGTTAAAGTGAATGAAAAAGGTTACCCTTCATTAACGATTACAAATGTTAAAGGTTCAACTTTATTTCGTGAAGCAACTCATACATTATTACTTCATGCAGGTCCAGAAATTGCAGTAGCTTCAACAAAAGCTTATACAGCACAAATTACAGTAATGGCTGTATTAGCAGAAGTATTACGTCGCATAAAAGGACGTCCTCAAACATTTGATATGAGTCATGAATTAGCTGTTATTGCTTCAGCCATCGAAGGTGTATTAGATGAAAAATCTGTTGTAAAAAGAATTAGTCGATCAAAACTTACTAGATACAGCGAATGCCTTTTTATATTGGTCGTCATTTAGATTATTATGTAGCAATGGAAGCAGCGTTGAAATTAAAAAGAAATTTCTTATGTACAAACGGAAAGTTTTGCGGCTGGAGAATTAAAAACATGGTACAATTGCCTTAATCGAAGAAGGCACACCTGTTATTGACTTTATTATGAACCAGTAGTGGCAAGCCATACAAGAGGAAATATCGAAGAAGTGAAAGCACGTGGAGCTAAAACAATGGTGATTGCCATGGAAGGAAGCGAACGTGAAGGCGACGATATCGTATTACCAAAAAAGTACAAATGGAATTAGCACCAATTTTAAGTGTTGTTGTAACACAATTAATTGCTTATTACACATCTCTTGGTAAAGGCTTAGATGTTGATAAACCAAGAAACTTAGCAAAATCTGTAACAGTGGAATAATGATATGAATAGTTAGCACACGAAAGACAACAAAACAGTCTTTTGTGTGCTTTTTGTTATGGAATTAAAAGGACGATTTTTCTAAAATATGATATACTGACAGAAAGAGAAAAGGAGAGTTGCAGATGAAAGTTGTATTTGTATGTTTAGGAAATATTTGCCGTTCACCAATGGCAGAAGCCGTGTTTAGACAAATGGTAAAAGATAAAGGGTTGGAACAACAAGTCATTATTGATTCTGCAGCAACAAGTTCTTGGGAACAAGGGAATCCTGTTCACTCTGGTACTAGAAAACAATTAGCAAAAGTTGGAATCTCGACAGATGGAATGTATTCTAGACAATTATCCTCTGTAGATGCCGATGCGGATTACATCATTGGAATGGATTCTGAAAATATGATGAATATTAAACGAATGATGCAAGGAAAGACTTCTGCCACAATTGCGTCATTATTAAGTTTTGCAGGAAGCAAGCGAGATATTGCAGACCCTTGGTATACCGGTGATTTTGAACAAACATATCAAGATGTTTGTTTAGGCTGTGAAGCTTTAATGGAAGAAATTCAAGAGAAATTACAGAAAAATGGAGACAAGTAATGGAGAAAAATTTTTAAACAACAATTAATATTAATTGCAGTAGCATGCGACAAGTTTATTTTTTTCGTATTAAATATTAGACATTTATACGCAGGAGTGAATACTTTTTAGGGATGATGTCTCCTATTGTTTTTAGGACTATTACTAGCTTTTTATTTTTAATGTTCCTATGAAACATATGGAGAAGCAATTAGAAAAATTAAGGTTCCTTCTTCTTTTCGTAGAGGAATTGCGATTTTAGGAGTATTATTGATTTTTGTTGCAATTGTGGTTGCCATTTCTTGGATTATTGTACCTACTTTAGCGAATACGGTTGTTCAATTGGGAGAAAGTTTTAAATTATTTAATGAATTTCTGTATTTATTGGGTTCAACATTCTGGATGGTTACAGGCAGCTGATGTAGAAAGAGTTACTAGTTTTATTAATCAAAGTAACATTGTTTCAAGTGTAGTATCTTTTTAGGAAGTTTTACTTCTAATATAACAGGTATTTTTTTCAAATGTATTTACGATTTTAATGGCTGTATTTTTTTAATGTTAAATATTTTTAGGAAGTAAAGAACAGTTACATTATTTATTAAATCGTTTATTAAAGGTAGTATTGCTGAAAATAGATATCAGCTTCTTCAATATATTGGAACGATTACGTTAGATACATATGATAAGTTTTTTAATGGGACAGTTAATAGAATCGATGATTATTGGTTCGCTTGTTTTTCGTTACTTATAGTGTGTTTAATTTACCATTTGCAGCAATTACAGGTGTATTGGCAGGGTACTTTCGTTTATTCCATATATTGGACCATTTTTAGCTTGTATGTTAGGAGCAGTCTTTATATTTACAGTAAGTCCTATTCAAGCATTAATCTCAATAGGGGTATTCTATGGGTTACAGTTAATTGAGGGAATTTTTATTTATCCACGTGTGGTAGGAAATTCAATCGGTTTACCAACAGTGCTAACGTTAGCAGCTGCATTAATCGGTGGTAATTTATTTGGAATCATTGGTTTAATTTTTCTTTACACCTATGTGTGCGGTTATTTATCATTTAGTAAAAGGAATTAGTGATAAAAAGAAAAGAATTACAACTATCTCATGAATGAGGTGAGTATGATCGAACAAATGGAAAAAGAATTTTTCATGAAGGAAGCTTTAAAGGAAGCACAAAAAGCTTATGATAGGGAAGAAGTTCCTATTGGTGCAGTCGTTGTGTTAAATGGGGAAATTATTGGACGTGGACATAATTTGCGTGAGAAAGAACAAGATGCAACCTTACATGCTGAAATTAAAGCAATAAGACAAGCAAATCAAGTTCTAGGGAATTGGCGATTAGAAGATTGCGAATTATTTGTAATATTAGAACCATGCCCCATGTGTAGTGGAGCCATGATTTTATCTCGTTTAAAAAAGTAACGTTTGGAGCGTTTGATCCAAAGGCTGGAACAGCAGGAACATTTATGAATTTATTACAAGATGAACGATTTAATCATCAAGTAGAAGTCGAACATGGCGTGTTAGAAGAAGAGTGTCAACAAATCTTAAAAGACTTCTTTAAAGAATTAAGAGAACGCAATAAAAGACGAAAAGAACAAAGAGATTGGAAAAACGGTGAATGACCTTAGGTTACTCATCGTTTTTATGATACCTCTCTCTTCTAATGAAGTATCTAACTTAATCAGTTGGAATCTGTTTCCTTACGATATTCCTTTACTTTTATGTTCATATTCTTTTAAAAAGTTCTCTAGAATAAATTTTTTTCATTTGTCGAATTTTTTAACTTCTTTCCAAAGAATAGATGCAACTTTTAACTTATTAGAATAAAAATTTGCTACATTCATCTAAACAAAAAAATCTTTTTAGAAACTGATTCCATTGACATGCTGAGTTATCATATCTTGCATAATCTGATTCACCATAATATATTTTTAATCATATCTTGAATCGTGAATGTTATATCTTTATCTTTTTTTACTTTTTCGCCAAGCTGTTGCCATATCAGCATTAAATTTAAACGGACTAATACCTGTTACAGCAGAAAAAAATAATCACGAAATTTTTTTGGTTGAAAGAAAAACCACAATGAAGTAATGGAGTATTCAAAGTTATAACTTCGACTTTGTTTTTGTTTCTTCTCCCTCACACTTTTTTCTACTTTATTTCCTAAAAAAATATTGATGAATAATATCATTCAATTCTTGCTTCGTACCTCTATACTCTAATCCTAGGATTTGCAAATTTAGTGATAGTTCTTCTCGGTACCAATAGTAGAGATTAAAAATCTTCAAATGAATGGATATCTTTAAAATCAGGTCTATTTTTCTTTCATAATGTTCTCCTAAAATCATTTACTTATTTATTATTATAAATGTAATGAGTAAAAATTGTATATTTTAGCTCATTGAACGATTTGAACAAATGACAACTTTGTATTTGAAGAATTTCAAGTGGGAGTAGAAATATGAAGAAGTATTATAAAGGTTTTACAAATTCAAAACTCAAAAACTTTACATTAAATCTCTGTATTGCTATACTATTTTCGAATGAAATGAGAGAACATTTGGGGTGCCTTTTATGGCTGAGATGATACCCATTGAACCTGATGCAGTTCGTACTGTCGAAGGGAAATGATTCGCTAATTATGTCTAATCCATAGGATAGATTAAGGGAAAAAGACTTATATTTGAATGATCATCTAATATCCTCTTTTGTTTGCCCTCATCATTTGGTAAATGAAAGAGGATTTTTTTGCAAAAATATGGAATAGGAAAGGAATGGTTATATATGGGAAAAATATGCTTTTAAAACAGGAGATGCTGTGGAAGAATTGTTTAAAAATAGTCAGAAAGATTGGCAAGCTGCAGTGAATCATCGTTTTGTAAAGGAGCTTTTTGAAGGAACGATTGAGGATGAAGTGCTAATAAAATATTTGATTCAAGACTATCATTTTTGATGCTTTTTTTATCGATGCTAGGGGCTTGTGTGGCACATGCTGACACGCTTGAAGCAAAAATTACGATTTGCAAAACAATTAGGATTTTTAGAAGCAGATGAAGATGGCTATTTTTCAAAAAGCATTTAAAGAATTAGGGGTGGCAGAAAATGAATATTTAGAAGTAACGTTACATCCTGTGACAAAAGAGTTTCAAAAACTAATGTATTCAGCAGTAGATTCATCTGATTATGCTCAGCTTTTTAGTGATGTTAGTCATTGCAGAAGGTTTATATTTAGATTGGGGCTCTAAAGGAATTAGCTCTTCCAGAGAAATATGTTCATCTAGAGTGGATTCATCTTCATAGAGGAGAATTTTTTTGAAGAGTGGGTTCAATTTCTTGTGGATGAGTTGAATAGAATTTGTAAGGACAAAGGAACTGTTTCAGCACTTTAAGAACGTTGGAATCGTGCAGTGTCTTTAGAGCTAGCGTTTTTTTGAAATTGGGTATGAAGATTAGTTGTTTATAGTACATTAAATGGAATATTGATTTTAATGAGATATTTTTCCCTTGTGTTTGATAAACGAGAGTAAAATTGGATTTTCGAAGTTTGCAATTTGTTTTAGTTTTTGATATAATGAAGATACAAAAAGAGCCGAGCTGTAACTCGACTCTGATGTAGACCGTTAAAAAGACGGTGGCTTGTTTATAGTGTTTTAATAACACCGCAAACTATACCCAAGTTTTGTGCGGTGTTATTTTTGTTTTTATATCTATTAATTTGACAATAAGTGATACTAATGCAACTAGTAAAGTCGCAAAAGAACAGACTAATGTCAAAGCTTCATAGACTGACAAAAATACAACCTCCTTTCGATAGATTTTTGAAAAAGATGCTCATAAGCATCACCTACCTTTATAAGAGATTGCCACCGCTTTAAAACTTTCTACGCGGAGAGTGTACCATAAACGAAATGAAAATAACAGTGAAATGTGTAAAAAAATCACGTTGCTATAATAATATTCTTTTGATTATTTTTACTTGTGATTCATTGAGACATTATCACTTGTGTTTGACACTCTTTTTGAAGTTAATGGTATTTAAGATTTTTTTATCTCATAGCCATTTTCTTCAAGCATCTTGCCACATTCAACGACTATCGTTCCCTTTAGGAGCTGTAACACAATATGAAGAGTGCATATACATTAGGTTCGGCTTTACATAAAATCTCGTTTTTTTCCTAAACCAGAACCACCTATAACAAGGACATTTTTTTATTTCTTGCATACTTTGATTTGCCGGTCTTCCATTTATTGTTAATCGCTCAGTTTGAGTAAGTAAGATATTATTTTGGAACTTTTCATCCACATACGGCTGAATATCTTTTGTCGTTCCCCATGAAGCGTTTTGTCAAGTACCTTTTTCTCATTTATTGACGCCTTTATTTTTGAATAACAAAAAAACAGCAAACCTGTTTGATTTTGCTGTTAATTAAATTAATACATAATATTAAATGATAACTATCTTTAATACAAAATTTTTTTGAACGATAGCTATTCCTTCAACTCAAGTCAATCAAATAATTATTTACTAGATAACTTAAATTGCTCTTCTTTCTTATCAAAACTTAGTAAATAGTCTTTTTCCTCTTTCAACATTAAGCTCCACTTTTGCAGGTCCCCATGTTGTAGTAACGGTTTTATGTAACACTCCAGGTCTAGTATATGTGTAAGTTACTTCTAAAACAATATCTCCTGGATCTGCACAAACTATATATTTTTGCTTTTTCATTAAAAATAGCAGCTTCACCACTGATTACTCTAGCATATAATTGTTTTTGAGTGATTACATTATTTCCGGAAGAAAGCTCAATTTTTCACCGCATTAGGATGTTCAGCTAACCATTTAGTCAAGGCTTTTTTGTTCATTTTATTTGACACAAACGAAAAACAGCTGCTAATATAAAAATTGCAATCACAACATAGGCATATACTCCCATTGAAAAAAATGCTTCTAAATATTTATCCATTTTCATTCTCCTTTTAATTATTTTTTTATTAACATCATTTAATTTAATTGTTTTTGCTTTTTACTCCAACCACTCCTAAATCTTCAATAAGTTCATTATATTTTCTTTTTCCCTAGCGAAGATAAATCAAACATTTCCTTATTACCATCTTCTGTATAAAGATATAAGTAAAATGAGTCATTGTTTATTTGTTCTGAAGAAATATGAACTTCATTTAGATTATAGTTAAATTCCTTTTTTTCCCATCGTTTATCGATAAACGATTTCCATTTATAATTATTTTTAGTTCTCATTTGCCTAAATATACTTATTACAACCAAAAATAATGATGATAGAAGATATAATAATTGCAACTTTATATCCTCCAATTACTCCGGAAATTAAAAATGCAACAAGCGCTCCAAAAATCATTATTATTAAATTATAAATAACCGCAACTAGGCTTCTTCTATATATTTTCTCCAAAAATCAACCGTCCTTAAAGTACAATAATGATACTAACGTATATCTAATTTTAAAAACAATATTACGTATAAATTATATATCTTTGTATACAAAATATCAATATTAATTTTTTTCACCATGTACGCAATATTTATTTATATTCCTTCACTCAAAAAAATTCGTTTAGTATCATACTATTATTTTAATTTTTATTCGAATTTTATACCTCTAACGCTTTCTTCTTTACCTGTGTTAATCCTCTCTTTTTCTTGTAGTAATTTATCTATACAACCTCTAACGCTTTCAGCCTGTTCCACTTCTTTTCGTATATCTGTCATTTGAGAATATAGAATATCTTTTTCTTTCCTTCCACAACTTGCTTTAATAACTTCATATTTTAATTTTTTCATTCACGTTTAGATAATCTTCCATAAGATCTCTCCATAATATTAGAATGAATTTATTGTAACATTATCTGGGACATTTTTTACTTGTGTTTCATTGAGACATTATCACTTGTGTTTTGACACGTGTGAAAACTATTTTCTTTGTACTGTTGCAATTTTCATGAAAGTAGAGTATAATAGTATCTGCCGTTAGGGCCATATGGCAATAGCGAACATATGAATCGAGTCAGGTCCGGAAGGAAGCAGCTATAAGTATCGTTCGTTATGTGCTGTATGTACATAGAAGAAATTACAGGCTGGGGCTAGTGTTCCAGCCTGTTTTTTTATAAGTAAGTATTTTTGGGATAGATGGAGGAGCTCTCTAGTGAAAAATAAAGGGTTCAAAGAAGAAGAAAAGCACTTAGTAGAAGTTCAATCAAAATTTGAAGAAAAAAATACAATCTGAAAAAAACTAAGATTAAAAGATGAAAATTTAGATCAGCAACGTCAAGATTTTATTGATTTTTTTCAATTCACCAATTAGAAAATCAAAAAGAATCTCCTTATTTTGGAAGAATTGATGTTCAATTTGAAGGTGAACCGGAAGTTGAAAAAAATGTATATTGGTTCATCAACGTTTTTTTGATGAAGAGAAGCAAGTGTTAGTATATGATTGGCGTGCGCCAATTGCCAGTTTGTTTTATGAAGGAACATTAGGGGATTTAACCTATCAAACACCTTCAGGAATTCAACATGGGCAAGCCTCTCTAAAAAGAGATATTGTGATTAAAAAGGAAAAATTCAATCGGTCTATGATGTAGAAAATGAAGAATCATTATTAATGGAAACATTAAGTGCACCAACGAATCGTGACGGACATTTAGAAGGGATTACAGCAACGATTCAAAAAGGAACAAAATGAAATTATTCGTCATAAAACAAAAGGATTGGTTGATTGTTAATGGTTGTGCAGGTAGTGGGAAAACAACGATTTTATTACAACGTATTGCGTATTTGATGTATCAATCAAAAGATCAAACACATAATGATATGTTATTGTTATCACGTAACCAATTGTTTGCCAAATATATTTCACATGTAATTCCAAGTTTAACTGGTAGTGAATTATATCAACAAACATTAGCGCAGCATACAGTAGAATTGTTTAAGAAATTTTTTTCTTAAATAAAACGACTACTTTGGTACCAACAAAAAAATTAGAAAAGCTTATTTAACAGATAGCGAATGGGCAGCACTGATTGCTGAACAATTACCAGCTTTATCGGTAGCAAATTTACATTTCCGTCCGATTTCAATTAAAGGCTTTAGAATTTTTGGTGAAAAAGATTATCAAAAAAATCATCGAACAAGTTAATCCAAAAATTAACATTATATCAACAATTGGTACAAATTCAGGAAGTATTAGAAAAGAACTTAAAACGTCGTTTGAATCGTTTCTATGTTTCTGAAGTTGCTAAACGTGTATATGAAGAAATGTCATCGATGCAAATTGAAGTATTGATGAAAAATGAAGAATTTAATAGTGAAACAGAATATTATCAAATGCTAGGACAACGAGTATTTGAAAAACAATCATTAGAAGCAGAGCAACAAGTAGAAATGTTTGCATTTGTGAATTTTTGCTAAACATCTACAAGATTGGATGCCACTAGCAAAAACAGCGTAGAGAAGAGTTGGGGAAAGTAGATAATGCTCAGTTACCTTTAAAAGATACAGGTGAAGGACGTCTTCAAGTAACAGCAGAAGGCGTAAGAGTGTTACTATATGTCGCTACAATGATTGCTCCAATTCGTGATTATCAAGGTTATACTCACTTATTTATTGATGAAGTTCAAGATGTATCATTATTATTTATGGCAGCTTTATCAAATTATTATTTCCGTGCGAAATTTACAGTAGTAGGAGATACATTCCAATCATTCTCAACAGCTACAACGATTTTCTCTTTAGAAGAACGTCATCCAGAATTAGTAGCAGCCTTTTTCAAAGAACGTGTATTAGAACATCGTTCATTAGAAATTAGTTACCGTTGTACTGCGCAGATTACTCGTTTTGCCAATGGTATTTTTAGGTTGGGAATTAGATAAAAATGTCTTCCCGCGTACAGGTGAAGAAGTAGGAGTATTTGTTGATGAAGAACCTTCAATTGAAGGATTGAAGAAATTAGTCGAAGATACACCTGAATGTTATCATACAAATGCTATTTTTCTGCCGTACAATGGACGAAGCAAAAGCTTTACAAAAAGAGTTAGTCGAGTATGATGCTGAATTATTAGAAGATACAAGTGAATCATTAGGGTAGTCGATTAGTAGTGACAACGATTGAAGTTGCTAAAGGGCTAGAATTTGACCAAGTCTTTATTTGGCAAGCTACAAAGGATCGCTATGCAACGATGAAAGAACGATTTATGTTCTATACAACTTGTACTCGTGCAAAACATCGCTTGAATATTTTTACGACTCCAGAGGTGACAAGTTTTATTGCAAACTCTAAAGCACCAATGTCTGTTTTTGGAACATTCCGGTAGTCAAATCTCATAAAAAAATGTAAAATAGTAAAGGATAGAAAACATAACCTACAATTGTAGTGTTGTGTTTTCTTAGTATAAAGTCAAAAGGAGAAGACCGATGGCTTATCAAGCGTTATACCGAAAATGGCGACCGCAAAAATTTGAAGATATGGTGGGGCAAACTGCAGTTACGAAAACATTGAAAAAAATGCGATTATCCATCATAAAACAAGTCATGCGTATTTATTTACAGGTCCAAGAGGAACTGGGAAGACAAGTGCTGCAAAAATTTTTTTGCTAAAAAGCAATTAACTGTTTAAATCCTCAAGATGGAGAACCTTGTAATGAATGTTTATTATGTAAAGGCATTACAGAAGGAACGATTGGGGACGTTATTGAAATTGATGCGGCGAGTAATAATGGGGTAGAAGAAATTCGTGATATTCGAGATAAAGCTCGTTATGCTCCAACTCAAGCAACGTATAAAGTTTATATTATTGATGAAGTACATATGTTATCGACAGGAGCATTCAATGCTTTATTAAAAACATTAGAAGAACCTCCAAAAAAATGTCATCTTTATACTAGCAACGACTGAACCGCATAAAATTCCAGCAACGATTATTTCACGAACACAGCGATTTGATTTTAGAAGAATAACGAATGATGAAATTATTCAAAGACTTCGTTATATTTTTAGAACAAGAAGAGATTGCGTATGAAGAAGAAGCGCTAAGTGTTATTGCTCGTTGTGCTAATGGTGGAATGCGTGATGCATTAAGTTTATTAGATCAAGTTATTTCATTTAGTGACGACAAAGTGAGTTTTGAACAAGCTATTCAAGTTTCTGGAAGTTTAACGGATGATTTAATGATTGAATTTGTTCGATTATTGACTCAGCAACAAGCGCAAGCAGCACTATTACAATTGCAAGATTTATTATTGCTAGGAAAAGAAGCATCTCGTTTAATTGAAGAATGGCTAGAATTTTTCTAGAGACTTATTAGTAGCAAAACAAACCGGAGATATGATTGGTAGAAGTGAAGCTTTTTGTGGAGTTTGCAAAAAGAGGTTGAAGAAGCCTTTTTATATCGCTTTATGGATGCTTTTAAATCAAACGCAACAAGAAATGCGATTTACGACAAAACCAACTATTAGTTTGGAAGTATTTACAATTAAAATGGCACAACCAGTAGTAGCAGTAGCTCAGCAAGCAGCCCCAGCGAATCAGGAATATGTCTCACAATTGGAACAACAGTTACAAAGTTTACAACAACAGATGTCTCAATTATTACAAGGACAAGGGTAGAAGCTCCTAAAAAGTATCAACTCCACAAGCAAAAAGCAAGTACATATAAGCCAAATATTGGTGAAGTTTATAAAGTGCTAGATGCTGCAACTCGTAAAGATTTAATTTTTTTATTCGAGAATTGTGGGGCGATTTATTACAAATGCTTTCGACCACTCAAAGAGCGTTATTGAAAGCAAGTGAACCTGTAGCAGCTAGTCCAAATGGATTTGTGTTAAAATTCGATTATGAAATTTTTATGCCAAAAGAGCGCAGGAAAGTGTAGAACTTCATGAAGATATTGCTCGTCATTGTCAAACATTAGCGCAGTATCCAGGAAATTTTTGTCAGTGTGACAGGAGAACAATGGGTACAAATTCGACAAGATTATTTACGAGATAAGAAAGAAAAAGCAAGAAGCAGAAGGTGTGACTCATGCAACAGAAATGGAAGATCAACCGACTGATGAAGAAGAAAAACGAAGTAGAACAATTAGTTCAAAAATACGATTGATTTGTTTGGAGAAGAAATTGTTCATATTTCAGAAGAAACAGAAAACAATTAAGGAGGAATCAACATGCGTGGAATGGGAAATATGCAAGGCATGATGAAACAAATGCAAAAATTACAAAAACAAATGGCACAAGCTCAAGAGGAGTTAAACCAAACAGAATATGTAGGAAGCTCTCAAAGTGACTTAGTACAAGTGACAGTGAATGGAAAACGTCAAGTACTTTCTGTATCAATTAAACCAGAAGCGATTGATGGAGATGATGTTGAATTATTACAAGACTTAGTATTAATGGCAACAAATCGTGCCTTAGAGCAAGCTGAAAAAGCAAATGAACAAACAATGGGACAATTTACTAGAGGATTAAATATCCCTGGATTTTAATGAGTTGAGGTGAGAGGATGCAATATCCAGAACCAATTGCTCGATTAATGGATAGTTATATGAAACTGCCTGGAATCGGGGCAAAAACAGCAGCTCGTCTTGCTTTTTTCAGTATGGAAATGCCGGAAGAAGAAGTGATGAATTTTGCCAATGCACTCATTAGTTGTAAACGAGATTTAACGATGTGTTCTGTTTGTGGGAATATTACGCAAGAAGATCCTTGTGAGATTTGTCAAGATGCTTCTAGAGATAGAACAAAAATACTAGTTGTTGAAGATAGTCGAGATGTGATGAGTTTAGAGAGAATGAAGGAATATAAAGGTTTGTACCATGTTCTTCATGGTGTTCTTTCTCCAATGGAAGGGACAGGACCTGATGATATTAATGTGGCTTCTCTCATTCAGCGTCTTCAAGATCCTACTGTAGAAGAAGTGATCATTGCTACTAATGCAACTGCAGAAGGTGAAGCGACTGCAATGTATTTATCTCGTTTAATTAAACCAGCTGGAATTAAAGTGACGCGTTTAGCGCATGGTCTTGCAGTTGGTAGTGATATTGAATATGCAGATGAAATGACTTTATTCAAAGCAATTGAAGGACGTAGAGAGCTGTAATAATGTTATAAAATTACGAATAGACTTCCCTTTATAGTAGAAGAAGGATACAAGCAAATCAGGTTCTATAATTTATAGGGTTGATGGAGAAAATCCACCAACCCTATTTTTAGTAGTATACAAAAAAAGGGCTTCATCCCTTATATTAAAAAGCGTCTAAACTATTTAAGAGGAGATGAAAACCCTATGACTACTATACAAGAAAGTCGTGCTACAAATCAAAGATAAAAAAATATAAAATGGGAAAATAATGTGGAGGAAGTGTATTTTTAAAAAAAGAAAAAGCCTATTTTTTTCTTCGCTACCTATACCTACTGCCCAGATGCTTGCCCTAATTGTGGTTGTGTAAATCGTAATTTTTTTCTATTGTTAAAAAAACGGTACTCGTACTTCTAGAATTACGCTTAATCCTGTTTCTGGCTTACCTGCTTTTTCTTAAATTAAGAAAAACAGCGTTTTTTTCTGCCGTGAATGCTCCCATAGCTTTTACTGCTGATACAACTAGTATCGTTGATCTTAATGCTTTTTATTTCTAAAAAAATGTAAAAAAATGAAATTAAAGTCAAAAGCTTGCGAAACAGTTTCTGAATCTCATATCGCTAAAGAAATGAATGTTTCCGTTCATACTGTTCGCAGAGTTGTCAATGAAAACTGCTGATTCTCTTAGAATTAAGCCTTTAAATGAGTTGCCTGAACATATGTGTTGGGATGAATTTAAAGTCTGTAGCTTCAGCTGAAGCTAGTATGAGTTTTACTTATTGTGACGCTATTACTCATCAACTAGTTGATGTTGTTCAAGATAGAAAAAAATGGAGAATTTAGTCCGTTATTTCAATCAGTTTCCTCTTCAAACTCGACTAAATGTTAAAACAATTTCGATTGATATGTATGTTCCCATACATTGAAGTCATTAAACGTTTATTCCCTAAGGCTAAAATTATTATTGATCCATTCCATATTATTCAAGCTTTAAACAGAGAATTAAACAAGACAAGAACAAGAAAAAAATGAATCAAATACGCCATAAAGACAGACGTCTTTATAATAAATTAAAAACGTTACTGGAAACTAATCTTAAAAAAATCGAGATGACCTCCAATCCTATCACTACAACTATTACAGATTATTCGATTGGTTCACTCATTCTCAGGGAATTGTAGATTATTTATTACAAGAAGTACCTTCGCTTAAACCAGAATATGAAACAGTACATGAATTAAGAGAAGCTTTTAAAGAGCGAAAATTTGATGAATTCAAAGAAGAATTGATGACTGTACAAACAAAAACATCTGTCTGATGGATTTAAATCGTGTTCTACAAATACTTAAGAAAGTTTTTACCGTATATTCAAAAATACATGTGAGTATCCAACACTTTCAAATGGACCTATTGAAGGAATAAACAACAAGATAAAAAGTACTAAAAAAAGAAATGCTTATGGCTACAGTAGTTTCACTCATTTTAGAAATAGAATTCTACTAATGTCTAAACTATTTACTCCAACAACTAAAAAGGAATTAAGCAACCTGACGCTGCTTAATTCCTTCACTAAAAATTGTTTTCATCAACCCTATTTGACAAAGAGCCGCAAATCATAGGTGTTCATGCTTAGTACTACTATGGGAAGTCTTTTTGTGTCTCCTTCTTCATAACTAAAAATCCTTTTTCTGTAGTTGAAGAAAGCAACATACAAAAAAAGGTCAATATTTATAACTTATATAAAACAGAAATTAACA